>TARA_R110002020_G_scaffold302595_2_pt1 | contig 36493 bp, 61 predicted proteins | sample TARA_R110002020 | Tara Oceans TARA_R110002020 (sample SAMEA4396489) | marine metagenome | biome: Westerlies Biome; feature: [MES] marine water layer (ENVO:01000295) within the mesopelagic zone...; material: water (ENVO:00002006), including particulate matter (ENVO:01000060) such... | reverse complement strand
GATCAGGCCAAGTGGGTCGCCCAGAAGATCGGCGGCTCGGTCGGTCAGGCGATCAGTTGGTCAAGTGACCCCGCTGGCGCGTTGGTTGCCAACGCTCCCCTCGGCGAACTCATCGAGCTGATCCGGGCCAAGTCGGTTCTGGATCAGGCCGGTGCCACCGAGATCAGCTTGCCGCCCAACGGCAAGATCGACTTCCCTCGTCACACCAGTGGGTTGACCGCTGCGTGGGTCGGTGAGAATGCGGCGATCTCCTCCAGCGAGATGGGCACCGACACCCTGTCGCTGACAGCCAAGAAGCTGGCCGGTTTGGTGAAGCTCCCGAACGAGCTGATCCGATACGCCACGCCGAGCATCGAGGCGTTCGTGCGGGACGACCTTGCCACGACGCTCGCACTGAAGGCCGACCAGACCATGCTGGACGGCAATGCCTCCTCGACTGCTCCGGGCGGCATCATCACGACGAGCGGCATCAACGCTGTGACGGCGACAACTGTCGGCACCAACGGTAACACGTTCGAGCCACAAGATCCCGGTCGGATGGCGGCGTCGGTGCTTGAAGATAACTTCGACACCTCGTCGGCGGCATACCTGATGCGGCCAGAGCTGTTCGTTGGTCTCTACAACAAGCGTACCGCTGCTGTGTCGACCGGCGACGCCGAAGGCTCGTTCGTGTTCGAGACGAACCGTGGACAGATCGAGAACGGACTGCCGCCTCGCCTGTTCGGGCATCCGGTCTACGTTTCGACGCAGGTCAACAAACTCCGCGAAAAGGGCAGCGACGCCGCCCTGACCTACGTCCTGTTCGGCGTGTTTAGCGAGTGGATGATTGCCCGAGCTGGTGTTCTTGAGTTCGCAACGTCGACTCAGGGCGACACGCCGTTTGCGAACGACCAGACTTGGGTGCGAGCCATCATGTCGATGGACGCTGGTGCGCGGCATCCCGAGGCGTTTTGCCTCTGCGACGTGCTGGTCAACAGTTAGGTCTACGCCACTGAGTGACATCCCTCGGCCCGGTGCCTCACGACGGGCCGGGGGATGGCCTCTACCCCTGGAGCGGAACACGATGGCAAAGAAGAAACCAGCGGCGAAGAAACCAGCGGCGAAGAAACCAGCGGCCAAGAAGCCGAGCAAGAAGGACGCTGAGCTGCTGGTGCCGACCCGGTACACGATCCCGCCCTGCCCGATGTCCCGCAAGGACACACTGTCCTACCTGGACAAACTGAAGAAGGAACTGTGAGGTGAGCCGTGGCCCTGACGACCCTCGCGGACCTGAAGACGTATCTGGGAATCAGCGACTCGTCAGAGGACGCGCTGCTGAACCTGCTGATCGCTGACGCTGACGCGGCCATCCTCGGCTACATCGGTCGCACCATCGAGCAGGCCACGCTGACTGAATACTACAGCGGCGACGGGACGCAGATGCTGGTGCTGAAGCAGCGTCCCGTCACGGCGGTCACCTCCGTCCACGTTGACCAGTCTGGGTACTCCGGCCAGGGCAGCGGAGCCTTCGCCAGCACCAGCGAGTGGACAGCGGGCGAAGACTTTTACATCCGCACGGTGGTTGAGAACGAATCGAACACCGGGGAACTGGTGGCGATCAAGGGGCCGGGCACGTTCACCGCTGACCACCAGCCGAAGACCTGGGGCGAGTGGCCCAGGGGGACCGGGAACATCAAGGTGGTTTACACGGCAGGCTACAGCACCGTGCCGAGTGACCTTGCCGGGGCGTGCCGGATCCTGGTGGCGTGGATGCGGGCCAGCCGCGACAACGGGATGCCGGTGAAGTCGGAGAAGCTGGGATCGTATTCGTACACGCTGATGGATGACACGGGTGTGCCCGAACTGGCGACTGTCCGGGGTGCCTGCAACCGATACCGTAACATGATCCTGATATGAGCCTGAGTGGACTACTCACGCAGCGCGCGACGGTTGAGCGGTGGGCACGCACGGTTGACGACTACGGCGAAGTCTCACCGAGTTGGGCCAGCTCATCGACCGACGTGCCGTGCCTCGTCCAGCAGCGGAACGGGCGAATCACCGACACGGCGGCGGGCCGCGAGTACCAGTTCAGCGCGGTCGGGTTCTTCAAGCCAGGGGCAGACATCAAGCCGCAGGCGAGCGACAACGCGGACGGCGACCGCATCGTGGTGGACAGCGCGACCTATCAGGTGCGGGGCGTGGGCGACGAGACGGGCCGGGGCAAGATGTTGACGGTTTACCTGGAGCGCGATTGATGGCGAAGCCGGTCGGATCAACGGCGTCCCTTCGCGGCGTCAGTCAATTCAAGATGAAGCTCGCCCGTGCGACGGGTGTGCTGGACAAAGAAGTTCACAAGGCTCTCACCACCATCGCCCAGGCGGTGCAGACGGCAGCGAAGCAGCGCGTGCCCGTGGGGTCGAGGTTGACCGGAAGCAAAACACCTGGACGGCTGCGGCAGTCGATCCGCTATCAGGTCAAGTACCGGGGCAAAGGGCTGATGATGCAGGCCCGCATCGGCACTAACCTGCAGTATGGCGTGTTCGTCGAGTACGGGACGGAGAGGATTGCAGGCGGGGCGGTCAAGCGTTTGGGGCTGGGTGACGACATCACCGACAGCATGGCGATCACCACATGGCCCGCGCTCGTGATGCGTGGAGCGACCGGCCAGCAGATGCCCTGGTTGCGCCCGGCGGCGTTCGGGTTCCGGGCCAGCGCGAAGTTCCTGCTGGCGGAAACCCTGCGAGATGTGGGCGGATCGTTTAGAGGGGGTGCCTAGTGGCCGACCTGTCGGAAGTCTGGAAGGGTGTGCGCGACATCCTGGTGGGCGACTCCACGCTGACTGCCATGCTGGCATCATCGTCGTCGGTCTATGAACGAGACCCGCCGCTCCAGGCCAGCTTTCCGATGCTGACGCTGTGGCAGGTGGCTGACGGGCCGGACAACGCGGTGACGGGCTACGGCGAGTTCCACGCTGACGTGCAGATTGACGTGTGGTCAACCAGCCCGCGAACCAACGAGCAGATCAAGTCACGTTTGGACGAACTGTTGGAGATCCCCAGGGTCGTGGCGACAGGCATCACGACGACCAATTATGACGTGACAAACTGCACTCGCACCAACGCGCGTTTCGTTGGTACAGTAGAGATCGAGGACGACGGAAAGCATATCCGGCATCTCGCCACGGAATGGCGGGTGACGATTCGGAAGACGACATAAGGAGATGACTCATGGCGATCAGCGACATTGTGGGTGGACCGGCGAACGTGGAACTCGGAACAGCTTCATCCGAGGCCACCATCGGCAACACGACGGGTGGAGTGACTGCGACCGTTACGCCACAGAACCGCGAACGGATCGTTGACCAGTACGGCTCGACAGCCCTGGCGATCATCCACACGGGCGACGAGGTGCGGGTGACGGTGCCTTGGTCCGAGTGGGCATCGGCCACGCTCAACGAGATCTACGACCCCGGCACAGAGGCCGGTACGGCGAAGGGCGTCGGTCGCTCGGCGGGGTACATCTACACCACGCAGTCTATGGACATCACGCCCTACCTCACAGCGGACGCCGCCAAGACCGTCGAGTTCTACAAGGTCACGCCCATCGGCGAGGTGAGCATGGCGTTCAACAACGAAGACGACCGCATCATGGAAGTTGAATACGCCGCCCTTGCGGACGTGTCCAAGACCGATGGATCGCTCCTCGGATTGCTGAACCTCAGCTAGAACGCTGCTTGAGTCGCTTCCCTCCTGACGCTAGGCTAGTCGGAAACCACAACCGGCTGGCCTAGCGTTTTTTTGTATGGGAGGGATCACGATGGCGAAGGATGAGGAACGTCCCCAGGTGATCGACGTGGAACTGACCACGGGCGACGTGATCAAGGTGGGGGTGTTGAATTGGAACGGCTACAAGAAGCTGAAGCCGAAGATTGTCGAACGCCTAGCGTTTCGCGCGGGCGAGGTGTTCAGCGAACCGGCAGCACTTGAGGGCGGCGCGGCGTCTATGGCCCCGCTGATGGCTGCGTTGGACGAGATCCTGGGCGACCTGACTCCCGAGTTCGTCAAGGCGTGCGTCGCGGACGCATCAACCCTCAAGGGTGTGTCACGTCCGGTGGACTGGTTGCGGCTGCGCGAGGCAGCGGCGGTGGTCAACGACCTGACGGAGATTCTGGAACTGGAGGGAAACGCACTGATGGCGTCGGTGACGACAGTGATGAAGCGAGTGGTGGAACTGAGCGGGACCGACGATGGTGGGTCGGCGTAGAACACCAGATCGCGTATCACTACGGATGGAACATCGACGCCATCGACAAACTGCCCTGGGTCGAAGTGTTCGACCACCTGGAGTACATCATTGAAGCACGAGTCGCCGACATCCAATGGATGATCGCTTCGGCAACGTATTCGCAGACCGACAACAAGGGACGCAAGTCTATCGACAGCACGCTGCAAGAGATGGCAGAGACGCAGGTGCGACCGGGTGCGGATGACAACCTGGGCCTGCGGTCAGCGTATGATGAGATGCCCGACGAGGGGAGGCTGTTGTCTATCGGTAGCTGCCTGGAAAACGAGGGCACCGCCTACCTGGACCGTCGACCCTATCACCAGGATTGGCTGGCCGAAAAAGGTATATCGCCCGAGGATGCCCGGTTGCGGTATACTGAGTGGCGAGCCGAGAAGGACGCGGCTAAAGAGCGGCGTAGGTCGGGTGATGGCGAGACGGTGGGAGATTCTGGATGAGCGACACGGTCACGCTCGGCACTGTCACAATGAACGGCCCGGTGGGCGGCGGCCAGAATGTGCGACCGCAGGCCCGGTTTGTTTCGGGGCGAACCGTCAACGGGACGACCTACGCCTACCAAAAGAACTCGATGACGCAGAACATCTGGGTGCTAGACTTTCGCGACCTGACCGCCGCCCAGAAGACCGCGCTCCAGACCTACTTTAACGACGTGGCGAAGGGTCCGAGCAACACGTTCAGCTACACCCACACAGACGGCACGGCCTACAGCGGCGTCCGCTTCATGGACAACGTGCTGGACTTCAGTCGGATCGACGGGGGCAAGTTCTTTTCTTGCCAGATCCGCCTACTGGTCGCAGCGGAGGTTGATGGCTGATGCCCGGCGAAATCCAGACACTCGTCACCACGTTCACGGCTCGCACGAGCGCGTTCCACGCGAAGCTCAAGAAGATGCAGGCCGATCTGGTGAAGCTCCAGGCGGCTACGTCCAAGGCCGGGAAAGCTATCGGGTCCAGTCTAGCCAGGATTGGCATGGTGGCCGGTGCCGGTGCGGCGGCGTCAATCAAAGTGTGGGCCGACTTCGAGAAGCAGTTGGCGTCCGTCTCTACGATGTTGAGCGGGAACACCGGCCCGCAGATGGACAAGTTCAAGGCTCAGTTGCGAGGTATGGCTGTCGAGTTCGGTGAATCGACCAGCTCGCTGTCCAAGGGTCTCTACGACATCCTGAGTGCCAGCGTCCCGGCAGAACACGCGATCGGCGTATTGGAGGTGAGTGCGAAAGCGGCAGCGGCAGGGATGACCGACACCGGGACGGCGGCGGATGTCCTCACGACGATGATGAACGCCTACAACCTGGAAGCCACCGACGCCGGGCGGGTGAGTGACATCCTGTTCAACGTGGTGAAGCGCGGCAAGACGACGTTCCCCGAGCTGGCTCAGTCAATCGGGATGGTGGCGACAAGCGCGGCGAAAGCAGGGCTGACCATTGAAGAGCTTGGAGGATTCTACGCGAGTCTGACCAGAGCGGGCATCAATACCCAGATCTCCACAACGGGGATCAGGGCGGTGCTGTCCACGTTCATGGCGCCAGCGAAGGAGGCAGCGGAAGCGGCCAAGGAGTTCGGGTTCAAGCTGAACACGGCAACCCTGCGCAGTAAGGGGATCGTCGGCGTTCTTCAGATGCTCGCCAAGGTGGCCAACGAGAACCCCGACGCGCTTTCAAAGATGTTCCCGAACGTCAGGGCTATCACCGCCCTGCTGCCTGCCGCCGCCAATGCCGAGGCGTTCGCCGAGGATGTGCGGTCGATGGGCGTGGCTGCGGGATCGACTGAAGAAGCGTTCGAGAAGATGAAGGACACTGTCTCGTTCGCGTTCGGCAAGATCAAGCAGTCGGTGGTGATTGCTCTCGGCGAAGTCGGCGAAGGCGTGATGGATCGGCTGAACGACCTGGGCGTGAATTTGGGAGACTTTGCGACCCGCAGTTCAGAGTCGATGAAGAAGATGGGGTTCGAGATCGGGACCGCCATCGCGAACATCGTGGACTGGTTCCGGCGGAACAGCGAAGTCGTCAGGGATGTTACGGCGGCAGTCATTTCGTTCGTCGGTGGAATCATGTCCTTTATGGCAGAGTACCCGGCCCTGCTGGCTGCTCTCATCGCCCTGAAGATCACCGGGTTTATGGGAATCAACGCGGCGGTTGTTTCAACGATTGCGCTCATCAAGACGCTGTACACCACCACGATCCCGGCACTGTGGGGAGCGTTCATAAAATCAGAGCTGACGCTGTCCGCACTGATCGCCAAGTTCATGACGTTCAAGCTGGTGGCCGGGGGGCTGGCCCTTGGGGTGTTGGTCGCTGGCGTGATGGCAGCGAATAAGGCGTTCCAGGATTTCCGTGATACGGTGCGCGAAGGGTCTGAAGCCCTGCGGGAACTGCACGCCGAGAGGGTGAGGCATCTGTCCGGCAAGGTCAAAGAAGCCCTGGCGATGGAGAAGGGCGAGGAGAGAAACAAAGCACTCGCCCAGGCGCAAGAGAATGTCGAGACAGAGCAGCGTTTTGCGAATAAGCAGGTCGCTCAGTATTCCGACGTGCTGATCGCAGCACGGAAGAAGGTCCGCGACTTGGTGGAGGAGCAGGGGCTGCTCGGCGACACCGGTAGTATCGTCGGCATCAAATCGGCCAACATGGTTCAGGCAGAAGCCAATCTGGTGGAAGCCGAGCAGGACTTGAAGGACGCGAAACGAAGAAGCGCGGAAGCCAAGAAGCTGGTGCAGGAAACCGCGAGCATTGTGGGGGCCGAAACGTCGGGCGGTGGCACAGCGGGCGGCGGCGGGGCGGCGGCAGGCGGTGGTGCAGGGGCGGCGGCAGGCGGCGGTGGTGGAGGCAGGGCAACCGGGCCGGTAGGCGACGTGGCTGAAGCACTCGCCGGGTCGGTTGCCGATGCAACATCCAGAAAGCTGGAGGAGGAGTTCGGACGGGCAGGGGCCAGTGCTGGCGGGGAGTTGGCTCAGTTCCTCGACATGAAACCCACAGAACAGCAGATGCGTGCGTTCATGGCGAACCTGGAGGGCATGACGCAAGACGACATCGACTCAGCGATGATGGTCCGGCAACAGTGGGTCGATGCTGGCGACACCGTCGCGGCTACGAATCAAGCGATGGTTCAGGACGTGGCGGGAAGCCTCCAGGCGAAAGCGGAACGCGAGGAAGCGGCACGGGTGCGGGAAGCGGAAGCTCAGCAGCGGGTCGATGCGGCCAACGAGCAGCAGCGGCAGGGGTCGCTGATGCGCAGGATGGAAGCCGAAGAAACGCATGGCACCGCAGAGACCCAACAATTTCTTGCCGCCAGCCAACAACGGCTTGACGTGTTGCGGGGCGAGATGACCACCCAGACGATTACGTTGGCCGAATACCAGCAGGGGGTGGCGAACGTCAACGCAGGGTTCAGTGCCGGGACTCAGTTTGCAAATGCGTTGGCTCGGTCGACGTTGTTGACCGGTACCCAATCTGCGGGACTGGCCAAGCGTTTCAGTGCGTTACAGAAACAATTGTATTCGGGTGGAATCACCCAGGCGCAATTCAGCGCCGGGGTGCGTCAGTTGACTACTGATATGCAGGGAGCCACAAAGGCGGCGAGAGATGAGGCGGCGGCGGAGCGTCAACGAACCCAGGCAATGCGGCAGCGGCAGCAGGCGATGAAACGCCCAGCGGGTGGCGGTGGTGGTGGTGGAGGAGGCGGTGGCGGCGGTGGTGGTAAGGCACACCCGATGGACTTCCTCCTTGCCCGTCTGTCGATGGCTCAGGCGAAAGCTCAACTACTGATGCCGAACAAGCAGGCATTTGGTCGCACCATCGCCGGGCACCGTACCGGGGACATCCGAAAGCGTCGGCAGTCGTTCGCCCAGGCGATGGGAGATGTGCAGCACATCCAACGGCTGATCGGCAATATGAGGATGGCAATGATGCGCGGGCCGATGATGGCCACCCGTGGGTTCGCAAACCTCAACGACCCAGGCATGGTGACGCAGCAGCAGGGAGCGGTTACCATCAGCCTTCCGAACGTCACCCGAATGAACAACGAGGAGATTGCCTCAGTGTCTGACCGGCTCGACGAGTACCGAAGTCGGCAAGGCAGGCAGGTGGTCTAAGTGACTAGGTCGCTCAATCTACCAGCCTCGTTCTCCGCCGAGATGACTCGCGTCGGCGGGTCGTTCCCCAGGTATGTCCTGGGCATCGACTACGACGGCACGCTGAAGTATTACAGCGACGTTGCGATCGGCACGTCTGAGCTGAACGCGGACGGCAAGATCACGAGCTGGGGTCAGCTTCAGTTGCAGGCGAAGGTCGGCAACATCGGTGGCCACCAGAACATCTCGCTGACCATCGAGGACGCCGACCTGTCACTGGTCGACGACTTCACCGACTGGCCGGGCATCCAGACGCGGTCGTGCTACATCTATATGTTCTATGAACCAGCCCCGACCGGCGGCGGCTGGGCGGATCGCATCACGCTGTTCAAGGGCGTCATCGGGCCGGGCGTCAAATTTGACGAGAAGACGGCGACCTGGAACATCACGCTCGTCGACATCGGCAAGAAGCAAAACCCTGACATCGGTCAGGTTTACTCCAAGCAGGTCTTCGACTCGATGATCTGCTCGCAATGCGGCGGCGACGGGGCCATCATCCCCATCGTCCACGGCGACCCAGTCAACGGCGTCCACGGCTGTGCTATTGAACGACCCGGTCGAGGAACGATATGCGAAGTTCCACCTGACTACTACGGCAACCAGTATACGCTTTGGCCTTGGATGCTCTGGTTCAAGCTATGCCAAGACGTGATGTGGCAGTTCAACCCCGGCGAGCAATGCCTGTTTCTCGGAGATGGCGGCGGGAAGGTATGCGGCAACCTGCACGCCAACGGCCTGTTTGAGATATACGACTTTGAGAATTTCAGTCACTTCTCGTGGGATGCCGGGAGCCAACGCAATGCCCAGACACAGTGGGTGGCAACAGGTCGTGGCAGTTTCTTCATAGTTGACGGGATGCGGTATCTCACGCTCCCGAAGAGTGCCTTTTATGACTGGACGAACGGGGGGGCCGGATACCAGAACCGCATCACCATCGCCACCTACTGCGGCGGCAGTTGGAGGACATGGAGTGCTTCGATTTGGGCTTCAGTGTCAGCGAGCCATGTCGCGTTTATCATGTCCGCGCCGGTTGGTGCAGCCTATGACGTTTGCACCAACAACAACTTCGAGTTCGTCGCCTATCATGGACAAGGGTTGTACGGAACCAACATAGGAAACCCGGTTCAAGGCGGCGACCCGTGGACCTACATCTTCAACTTCCTGCCCAGCGAATCCGTCGACCGCCTCTATGCTCCCCGTCCGCAACACTGGGGCGACATGAGGGTCAACGATGTGGTCCCGGCCAGTCTTTATACCGTCAACACGAATAACAAGTCGTACAACCTGCAACTGGGTCGAGCCGCCGCTGACGAGGGGGTGACCACGGTCACCTTCCACGGTTGGATAGAGTGGTTCTTAGGTGCGTGGGGGACCGGCGGCGGCGACCCCGGCGTCAATCAATGGGGATGGTGGTGGTGGGAAGTACCGAGCTATGAGTACCTGAGAGTCGATATGCGGGGTTCACTGGGCGACCCAGACCAGAGAATCCACACCGGAGACGCCCTGAGCAATCCGCTAGATGTCATCGAGGACTACCTGCGCAACCCGCTCCTGGGCAACACGCCTGTCGAGATGTTCGACGAGGCGGCATTCGATGAGGCGAAGCTGCTGCTGGAGGGTTACACGGGAGACATCGCCCCCACCGGAAACGATCAGGGGCTTCGGTTTGCGACGGTGCTGACCAAGGTTCGACCGCTCAACGAACACGTCAAAGAACTCGCTCTCCACTCCACGCTCCTGTTCTTCTGGGACATGGGCATGGCGACGGTCCAGGTTGTCCGAAACGTGTGGCTTGAGGAGGACACGGTATTCGAGCTGAACGAAAGCAATCAGGCTGCGGACTCGTTCGGCATGACGATGGTCGACTTGGAAAAAACGCCAACAGAACTCGAAGGAGAGTTCCGGCGGAACACCAAATACTATGACGAATTCAACCGCTACATGGGAGATTTCCAGCCGGTCCAAGTGATTGTTCGTCGCTCGCGAGAAGCGGAGCTGTTCCGGCCAAGAAAGACCGAGCGAATCAAGCTGTGGCACTACCAGGAAGTCTGGTCGGTCAACTATGTGCTGGAGACGCTGCTGCGTGACCGGGTGAACAACAGTGCCGACGTGACGTTCACCGCCCACCTGGACGCCATGCACCTCCAGCCCGGCGATCATGTCAGCATCAAGAGGCAGAGTGGCGAACCAAAGATCCTGCTGAACAAGATCGGGCGAGTGGAGAGTGTCGCTCAGTCAATCGGAGACCCACGGAACGACACGCCGCCCCTCGTCAAGCTGAAGACAAATATCCGGCTCACCGACTTCGTGATCGAGCCAGCCAAGTTCTTTGCCGAGCAGGACTGTAACACGAGAGCGGAAAGCCCGCTGACCACGACCCCGGTGCCGATCCCGAACCCGCCGACTACGACCGTGCTGCCCACGTCGACGACGCAGACAGTGCCTCCCGCGACGACCCTGCCACCAACCACCACCGTCAACCCGAACCCGACCACGACGACGACAGCAACGACCAACACAACTATGGTTCCCTGCGCGGCAGGGTCCGGCGAGTGTGCGTGGTTGTGGAATCCGAGCTATCGGAGCAACCTGTGCGGATACTGGCATCTGAATGACTGGGATTGCACCCCGGATCATTTCTCCAGTTGCGCTAACTCATGCCCCACCTACACTCCGTCCGGGCCGATGGACTCGACGTGGTGCGTCAAGATCGCGTGCGGGGCCACAACCACCACGTCAACATCGACGACGACCACACGCACGACCCCGTTCCCTGACCCGTGTTCGTCGTTGAATTGCACATGGACGTGGTCGGTGCGATCCGATGGAACTGCGTCGTATGTGCAAACGTCGGACCCGTGCAGCACGGGCGGCCCAGACTGCTCATGCACCGGCGTCACTCCTCCAACCAGCTTCTCTGGAACCTACTGGTATTCACCCTGCGTACCGGCCACGACGACGACGACCACCACATCGACGACGACGGCCACTCCGACCACGGTGACGACAGTCCCCGGCGGATGTCTTGGCGACTGTACATGGAAGTTCAGCGTGTTCGCGCCCGGCCCGATTGTCCCAGTACCAGGAATCGGGAAGTGGCATCTGATTCGTGACGATTGCGTGGCATTCACTGCGTTCTGTGGCTGCTGCGATGAGAGCGCACCAAAGGCAGACGGTTACGAGGGGCAGACTGTTCGCGTGGCCTGCGAGCAGTTCTGTGCGGGAGGTGGGACGACAGTCGTCCCGACCACCACGACCACAGTCGCACCGACGCCAACCGAACCGCCGGTCACAACGACAGTCACCACGGTCACCTCGACAGCCGCCCCAACAACGACGACGACTGAAAGCCCGCACGGGTCATGCGCAGGTCGGTGCGGGTATTACTGGGAGGAGTTGGGCTGCTCAGGGTTCTGCCACTACGACTGGAACGGAACAGCTTGGGAGCTTACATCCAGCGCGAAGTGTCGGGCGAAGACCGGCAACGGAAGCTGCAAGTGCGACCCGTTCGCTGCTGTCGTCCAGCTCCCAACAGACCCGCGAGCAGGAACCGGGGCACTGGACCCGGATGACCCGACGCAACCAGCCAATCCTCGCCACCTGACCGACTGCGTCTGTTCGGACTACGGGACTTTGGGCGTCGACTCTGGCAAGGAGAACTGCGGGTCGCGGTACGTCCTTGCGTACAACCGCTGCGTGGGGACCGACACCTACTGCAACTGTCCGAACCCGCCGACCACGTTCCAGGGCCACGAGTTGCTCTACGACTGCACGAGCTTTGCCGAGGCATACATCGGCACGACCACGACCACTACCACGACCACTACCACGACCACTACCACGACTACCACGACAACCACGACAACAACGACGACCACGACGACCACGACGACCACGACGACAACGACGACGACGACAACAACGACAACCACCACCACCACGACCGGTGCCCCTGACCCGTGCGGCGATGCACCGGGCGCACCATGTGCGTGCGGGTGCGCCAGCTTCATGTGGCTCGGCTTCAACTACACGATGACATCCAACGATTGCACGGGCATCTGTACACCACCAGCCCCGCCGGGATCGTATGCCGGTGACAACATTGTCCGCTGCTGTTCCTAGGAAGTGACCTATGAGTACCCCGTCATTCTCTGCGTCAAGTTCGTCGTCCCGGCCAGCCTCGTGGAAGCCCGGCACCAGACCGGGCGGCGGCGGTGGAGGGGGTGGAGCAGGCACCTGCACATGGACATGGAACTCCGGCATGGCGACGTACACGCTTCATTCCACTGACTGCAACTCAGGATACGTCTGCGACATCGCTCCGGGGATGTACGAGGGCGACACGGTCGTCAAAGATTGCGTGTCCAGCTAACCGAGAAGGAGAAACACGATGGCCAACTATGCGACCGAGAAGGTGTTCGCGGCACAGACCGCCACGGGACAAAGCACGACATACGACTGGCCGGGCGGCATCGGTCAGTTCATCGTCGAGGGGACGTGGAACGGGGCGACCGTCAAGCTCCAGGTTTCCCCGGACGGGGGCACGACGTGGCTGGATGTCGGCAGCGACGTGACGCTGACCGCTGACGGCATTGGCAACTTCGAGCTGGGCGGCTCCAGCAACTTCAAGATCCGAGCGGACTTGTCGGCGGCTGGCGGATCGACATCTCTGGATTGTTGGATGACCGTGCGGCACCTCTAGCCGCCGAGGCTTGACGGTGTTTGCGGTTGTGATAGCCTATGCGGTATGCAACCGCTCCGGTTCGACACAGCCTCCCCGATTGAGCATCTGGTAATCGACGACTTCGCACCGCTGCCGGTGATCCGAGCCGCCGCCAAGACGTGGCCCGATGAGCGGTGGTCCTGGTGGCACAAGTACGACGACGAGGCATCCGTCAAGTTCGCGACGATGGGGCGTGCCCCGTTCCCGCCAGCGTGTCAGTTGCTTCTCGACCGGATGGCGATGCTGGATGTGGCCGGGCTGCACCCTGACGCCTTTCCCGACCTGTCGTTCCACGCGGGCGGCATGCACATGATGCCGCCGGGCGGATTCCTGGGGATGCACACAGACGCCGAGATTCACCCGTTGACCGGCTGGACCCGGCTGCTCAACGCCATCCTGTTCGTTGAAGGCGACGGCGACTTGCATCTGGGACAAGACGGGCGTTGTGCGATCCATCCTGCTCCGGGCCGGTTGGTCGTGTTCTCAACCCGTCAGGCTTGGCATGGGGTCAGCGAAGCGATGACCACACGAAAGTCGCTGGCACTGTACTGGTGGGCTGACCGCCAACAGCAGGGCGGCGCGGAGCGGGCGGTCTTCCAATGAACGGCCCCGGCTTCGGACGCAAGGCAATGAACTTCGGCAAGGCCATCGTGCGTCATGCGGCTGACGGATTCCACCGGGCCGACGACGACGTGGTGGAAAAGCGGGAACGGCTCTGCAATGCCTGCCCTGCGAACAAGGGCGGCGAGTGCGAGTTGTGCGGCTGTCTGGTCAATCTCAAAGTGACATGGCGTTCTGAGAAGTGCCCGATGGAGTTGTGGTGAAAGCAACGCACGAACAGGTTTCAGCGTATTACGAGGTGATCGTCGAGACCGTAAAGGGTTGCGCGTTCGAGTCGTTTCTGGAAGTCGGCATTGGCTGCGGCGTGCTGGCGGGGAAGCTGAAGGACCGTTGCCCGCTTCTCACTCAGATCACCGGGGTGGACATCCTGGGCGGCGACCCTCCACCGGACGGCGTCGAGTGGATCAGGGAGGTGGCCAGCGATGACTTCTTCCGAACCGACGACCGGACGTGGGACTGCATATTTGTGGACGGCGACCACATGAGACCCCAGGCAACCCGCGACACAATCAACGCGATGCGGGTGCTGAACGACGACGGGCTGCTGTTCATCCACGACACCTACCCGCCGAACACTCACCCGCACACGACAAGCGACATGGTGTGCGGCGATGTCTACAAGACCTACCTCGCTCTCGCGGAGCGAACCGACTTGGAGGTGGTGACCCTGCCGCTGTGGTGCGGGCTGACAATCGTGAGGCGAGTCCACGAGCGCAGGCTGTGGACGATGGAGGAGAACTGATGGCTGACTTGAAGCTAACGGTGGGCATGGCGGTCTACCAGGATTTCGCCAACTTGTGGTCGACCGTGACTGCGTTGCGGATGTACCACCCGGAGGTGCTGGAGCAGCTCGACATCGTCGTGGTCGACAACGCACCCGACACGCCGGACGGGGAGCGGTGCAAGGACTTCATGGAGAATTGGGTGGCGAAGCAGCCGGGCCTGGGTCAGGCACGGTACATCCCGTTCGGCGAATTCAACTCGACCGCCGCGCCACGCAACCACGTCTTCCAGGTGGCCGAGGCTCCCAACGTCTTGGTCATGGACAGCCACGTGATGATTGAGCCAGAGGGGGTGCGTCGGCTGATCGAGTGGTACGAAGCCAATCCCGACACGCAGGACTTCTTCCACGGGCCGCTGATCTACGATGACCTGCACCATCCCAGCACGCACTTCCAAGACGAATGGCGCAGCGAGATGTGGGGCACATGGGGAACAGACGAGCGGTACGAGTACGAACGGAACGTGACGGTCAACCGGTCAGAGTCGGGTGAGATATCGGTTCAGGTTCAGCGGAAGGAGTGCGAGCCGTTCGAGATCCCCGGCCAGGGGCTTGGGCTGTTCACTTGTCGCCGGGATGCGTGGTTGGGATTCAATCCTGACTTCCGTGGGTTCGGTGGCGAGGAGATGTATATCCACACGAAGTACCGCCAGTTCGGTCACAAGGTCTGGCTGCTGCCTTGGCTACGGTGGGCGCACCAGTTCGGTCGACCCGGCGGCGTGCCTTACCCGTTGTCGGTCGAGGACAAGTTCCGCAACTACATCGTCGGGATGAGCGAGCTGGGCCTGAAGCTCAGACCGGCGGTTGATCATTTCGAGGAACGGCTGGGAGCGGATTCGGTGAACCAGATGCTGGCCGACCGGGGCATCAGCCGCGACTCGATTGACACCGGGCTGGACCCGGCTCCAGTAGGCGGGGCATCGCCTCCGCAGCAGCCGCAGCAGGGCGAGCAGCCCGACCGTGACGCGATGATGCAGCAGATGATGCAACAGATGCAGATGATGCAGGTGGATCGGGAGCGTCTGGAGGAGGAGCGTAACAAGGCTATGGAAATGCTGTCGCAGGCTCAGTCAGCCGCCGCCGACAGCCATCACCGGAGGACCGCGCCGTGAGGATACTCGGCTGCTGGTACACCCATTTCAACCCGCGAGAGCTTGAGCGGGACAGGGCGTTGCTGGAATGCTCCCTGCGGTCAATCGAGAAGATGGCAGCATCGTCCCAGAAGTGCGAGCCGGTGATTGCGACCTGCGTCTGGACTCCGCTGGGGTCGCTCAACCGCTTCGAGGAATTCGTGCATTGGCACCGACAGGCCAGCCATCTGTGCATTGCCCAGCAGATCCTTCGCATCCTCTACGAGATGGAAGAACGGGGCGAGCGGTTCGACTACGTCGCCCTGCTCGAACACGACGTGATGTATCCGCATGATTATTTCGACCGGATTGCTCAGGCTGTCGAGGACACAGAAGACGAGGGCAAACTGCTGGCCGTCACGCGAGCGACCTACGGCGGCGAGGATGTCACCGATCTGGTTGACCGGCTGACGTTCAGCGGGCAAGAGATCAAGGTCGACAATGGTCTGACTGATGGCGACGACCCGCAACCGGGAGTCGTCAAGGAGTTGGTGATCGACTACGAGGCCGAGGTGGGCGAGCGCACCCAGGGGTGGGGTGAGGGACACACGGTTGCCTTCCCGAGAACCAAGCCTGTCGGCATCAGTCACCTCGACTACATCGGGCTGCGTGAGACCGGATGGTGCGAGGCCAACCAGCGGGACGAGCCGCTGCACCAAATGTCTTGCACCTGGGAGATGGCCTTGTGGCATTTCGAGCGGGTGTGCCGGGAGTGCATCGTCAAGGGGTCGCGGTTGTTGGAGTTCAACGACCTGATCAATTGTGTGATCCCGTACCAAGGCGACGCGCCCAGCGTCCACATCAATCATGAGCGGACATTCACCAGCCACCGGAACATCTATGCGGACGCGGGCATCAGCGACCACCACTACTGGGGGTCGGCATCAGACTACTGGCACGAGGAGTGGCTGAAGGATGGGTAAAATAGCCGACGAACTCACGGAGCGATTGGGCGGCGACGTGTTGCAAGCTGACGGACTCGATGACGCGATCATCGGATACGTCGAGAGATGCGGTGAGCCGATCCGGTTGGTGTACGACCGAGAGAAAGCCATCGACATTCTGATGCACGACTGTGGCGACCGGGAAGCGGCGGTGGAGTATTTCGACTTCAACACGGCGGGCGCGTGGGTCGGGGAGATGACGCCGTTCTGGTTCACCAGCATAGAGGATATGTGATGGCTGACTGCCGACACCGCCGGGAACGAACCCGGCACGAGTTCAGCCGCAACGACGACGGCAACATCGTCGAGGTTCTGGGTTGCGAGAAGCACGGCGAGTGTACGCTGGCCGATGCCGGGGTGGTGGCTGTGGACTTGGCGGCAACCGTCGACCCCAACGGCTGCGATCACCGGGGCGACAAGATCCGCGAGGGCGAGGGCACCTGCTGCTCTGGGGGTCCGATCATCGTCCACGCCTGCGAGGTGTACGGCGAGTGCGCGGCCACGGGTGGCCCAGGCGGCGAGCGGGCGTGCGTCCGCTGTCACCGGCACACCGACCGCGAGCGACGGGTGATGGTGTGCGACCGCTGCGTTGACCGCGCACCGTAGCCAGAAACCGGCCCGAAATACTTTCCAGAAACTTTCCAGATTGACCGTCTGGGGCTGTCAATTCGCTCTGCAATAGACGAAGATACCTATATGGAAACACGGCAACAACAACACGAGACAAGGAACGAAACGATGACCGACAACGCCAACACGCTGCGACACCTGGAAAGCACACTGGACGAGCTGAACTACGAACTGGTCGCCATCAGGCCGAGCCAGTCGACTGACCGCTGGCGTCGCGCCACGCTGACCGCCAGGAAGCGCACGGTGGTCCGAGAGATCGAGCGGGTGAAGGCTGGCAACGTCACCTGCTCACAGATGCTCGCGGAAGGCGTCACGCACGTCTTCAAGAAATAGCGACAACCACCAACGCCGGGCGGCATCCCGCCGCCCGGCCCAGCGAGGAACGAAACGATGACCAGCCTGACCGACACCGCCTACGGCATCGCCGCCAACGCCCACGCCGGGCAGACCCGCTGGGACGGCAGCGACTACATCGACCACCCGGTGCGAGTGTCCACCTCGCTGCTGACTGACGCAGCCGTCGCCACCGCCCTCCTCCACGACGTTCTGGAAGACACGGACACAACTGCCGCCGACCTGGAATCTGCCGGGATCAGCCGCGAAGTCATCGAAGCCGTCGAGGCACTCACCCGCCGCGACGACGAAACCTACGCCGAGTTCATCGAGCGGGCGGCTGGCAACGAGTTGGCCCGAGCGGTCAAGCTGGCCGACCTCGCCGACAACCTGCGGGACTTGCCCGCTGACCACAGCTTGCGGAACCGATACGAGTCAGCCGTGGCTCGACTGGAGAACTGAACGGCCCAACGACCGGATCTTGCCCCCAGAATACTTTCCAAAAACTTTCTCGATTGACCCTCTGGGGCTGTTCATTCGCTCTGCAATAGACGAAGATACCTACATGGAAACAACGGCAACACAAACCAGGAGAGAAACGATGGCCGCACAAGACTTCACGGGATTCGGAAAAACGGAAAGCATGGCTCGACTGGAGCAGAAGATCGCTGCCTTCGAGGAGGCACTCGAGTCCATTCGCAGGAGCGACCTGCCAAACGATGACCTCCGATCTGCTCACCGGATCGTGCATGGACTGAAACGGAAGGCCGAGAAGCAGCTCGGCGATGAGGTTCTGGAGCTGCACGCGGGGAGCCTGCCACGCTGATCGGAACATTGTCTGCCGGGCGGCATCCCGCCGCCCGGCCCAGCGAGGAACGAAACGATGAAAACGAAGACTGAAGACAGACGACTTCCCGACTGGCCGTCCATGTGGGCACGCGACGCACTCGTCCATCTGCTCGAGATGGGGCTGGTCGAGATGGTGATGGTCGACGGCGTAGAGAAGTACCAGATCACGGACAAAGGCTTGAAGTTCGTCAGCGACTCACGCGAGGCAGGCTGGCTGCCCCCGGACCAACACTATCTGTCAACAATTGTTGACACCTCGTCAACAGGCTGTTGACAGCAAATCGAAAACGGAGACAGGACATGATCCAAGATAGTTGCAGATTGTGCATAGACTTCGAGAACCGGGACGCCATGTTCCTGTTCGCCGAGTCGTGCGAGACATCGGGAGTGATCCCGACGAGAGTGGCGTGTCATCCATCGCAGGTGGATGACTGGAACAAGGGCACGGGGATCACCCCGGCCAATACTTTCATGGCGAAGGAGATCGGCGATGAGTGAGGAAAGAACCAACGGCAGCACCGACTCTCCCAAGACCGGGATGGAACGGATGTGGGCCAGCCTGACACCTGAGCAGCGGGCCGCTCGGTCCAGGGCAATGGCCGAGGGCCGCAAGAAGGCGAAGCTGAAACGGGAACGTCAGTCGAAGCTGAAGTCGACGCCGCGCTCCCGTCCCAGCAAGATCGACGACACGCTCGAATTGACGAAGCTGGCGGCGTCGCTTCTGGAGTTGTGCGGTGGAGATCGCAAGGCGGTTGATCACCTGCTGGACATCGCCGAACTTGTGACGGAGGCGAGTTAATGCTGGTGTTGACCGTCAAGGATGGCGAGCGCGTGTACCTCAAGATGCCGAGCGGCGACATCGAAGTGGTGGTGGTGGCAGGTTCCCAGGGGAAGGCGAAGCTGGGGATTGAGGCACCGCGAGCCGTCGAGATTCTGAGGGAGTCCCTGGTGGAGAAAGAACGGAGGACAATCTAGCGCGTCCCGGCGTGCGGCGAAGCGGGTGGTGGAATCGCTCCTGGCCCGTGGTAACCCGAAGGGAAGGTGAACCGTGAGAGCCTTGGGCAGAGTCGGGTCGACGTTACCATGCCGCCTGTTCTCTTTCCGGCTGTCAGCCGACGCAGTTGTCCGATCCACGGAGTCGGCACTTTTCAAACAACAGAAAGCGAGGTGAGGCGATGGCGTTGAAACTGTACGAGTACCCCGAGGCGTACCGCGATCTGTGGAACCGCATCGAGTCCGAGGTGGACGGTTCTGGTGACGCCGACGAAAGCCCGGCGGATGCAACCCGCGAGGAGTTCGACAACCTGGAAGGCGAGTACAGCTACAAGGTCGAGAACATCGCCAAGCTGATCCGGTCGCTGACCGCGACGCACGACGCCCTGGACGCCGAGGCCAAACGGCTCAAGGCGCGGGCCGCGACGGTGAAGCGGAAGGTGGACTGGCTGCGCGACTACGTCGCCGACTCGATGTTGGACCTGGGCCACGACAAGATCGAGGGCGACGTGCTGAACGTGGGGCTGTCCCGCAACCGGCGCGTGGAGATCGACAGCGAAGCCGACGTGCCGGATGAGTTCAAGACGGTGGCCGAGACGGTGACCGTGCGCAAGGCCGAGATCCGGCAGGCACTACTCGACGACCGGACGGTGGCGGGCGCACGGCTGATCGAAACGCACTCGCTGCGTATCCGGTAGGCCGAAACCGGCCCCGAAATACTTTCCAAAAACTTTCCCGATTGCCCCTCTGGGGCTGTCCATTCTCTCTGCAATAGACGAAGATACCTACATGGAAACAACGGCAACACAAACCAGGAGAGAAACGATGACCCAGCCGAACACGCAAATCGACCACAGCGAATACCCCAAGCGAGCCGCCGCCATGACGGACGCCGAGCTGTTGCACACGATCAACGACTGCTCCGAGGCACTCGAAGCCAACCCCGGCGGCCACAAGGCCGGATACTACGCCGACGAGATTCACTACTGTGGCATGGAACGGGCGAGCCGAAAGAAGGAAATGCTCACAGAATTCGCTAAGCAGGGCGGGTTCTCTGCTGCTCGCAAACGGGCAGCACGAGGGGACTGCCGCTAACGGACAACCACCAACGCCGGGCGGCAGTTCGCCGCCCGGCCCAACGCGAGGAACGAAACCATGAACAGACGCCAATACTTCCGAGTCGGAATGATCCTCGAAACCGGAACGACGAAGTGGATCTGGGCAATGGATCGGACAGTGGATGAGACGACCGGGAGCATCGCATACACCCAGGTGAAGCGAGACGGTGACCAGTGGTTCGGCAACGAGCAACGGGTTCACGTCGGCCAGCCTGAAGACTTTGCTGCCGAGAAGCCCGCGAGGATGGACAACCATTACGGTACGCTGACGATCAACTAACCGGGGCCAATCCCGAAGGAGTGAGGCGATGAACAGCGAAGACAGCACGACCGAACTGCTGCACGTCAGCGAGATGCAGCGCGAAGACGATGAGGCCCGCGAGATGGTCGCCACGCAGATGGCCGGGGAGTTGACCGTTGACCAACTCGTCGGACAGATCGAGAAGGTGCAGGACGCCATGCGGCGGGCGATGCACGACGGTGAGCATTACGGGGTCATCCCCGGCACGCAGAAGCCGACGTTGCTGAAACCTGGAGCCGAGAAGCTGTGCCTGCTGTTCCGGCTCGCGCCCAGCTACGACGTGACCCGGCGGGAGATGGACGGCAGCCACATCGAGTACGAGGTGGCCTGCCAGTTGCGGCACATCACCAGTGACAGCCTGATCGCTTCCGGCGTAGGTCTCTGCACCACGATGGAGACGCGATACCGCTGGCGGAAGGGCGCGCACGCCTGCCCGCACTGTGCCGAATCTGCGATCATCAAGGGCAAGGAGGAGTTCGGCGGAGGCTGGCTGTGCTGGAAGAAGAAGGGCGGCTGCGGTGCCAAGTTCGGCGACGACGCCTTTGACATGGCCGACCTGAAGCCAGTCGAGAACCCTGATCTCCCCGACACCTATAACACGGTCCTGAAGATGGCGAAGAAGCGGGCGATGGTGGACGCGGTGCTGACAGCCACCGCCGCGTCGGACCTGTTCACCCAGGACATGGAAGACCGGGCGACGGTGCCTCATGTGGGGACGACGCCCCGACCCGAGACGATTCCGCAACCCAAGCCCGTGACGGTGACAGAACCGTCACCCGTAGTGACAGATGCGTCACCGCCTGGAGACGGGCAGGATATGGCGGCTTGGTTCTGGGAGACAGTTGGCAACGCGGGGATCGCTCGCAAGACGGCGATGGCTGCTCTGAAGGACAGCGGTGGAGATTTCATGGCCGCGATGTCGGCACTCGAACAACAGACACGAAAGGATTGACAGATGCCCGAGACAGGATTGACGACGCCCGACGAGACGGGGCTGACGCAGGAAGACAGCGAGCGGCTGGAGGAACTGGTGGAGGTAGTGGACAGGGGGATGATGGCGTTCGTCGCGGTCGGCAACGCCTTGGCCGAGATCAACGACCGCCACCTGTATCGGAACACGCACGCCAGCTTCGAGGAGTTTTGCCGGGAGAGATGGGAGTTCAGCAGGCAGCGAGCGTGGCAACTCATGCACTCGGCATCGGTCGCCAAGATCCTTGACCAGGAAGACCCAGCCACCGCCCAGCGTCCATCGAGCGAGTCGCAGGCACGGGTGCTGTGCAAAGTCATCAAGCAGCCCGGATTGATGGCCGACGTGTGGATGCACTCGGTGGAAACCGCACCCGTTGACCGTCGAGGCCAGTTGGCGATCACGGCCCTGCACATCGAGCGTTGCCGGGCACAGATGATGGGCGAGACGCCGGACAACGGTCAGCCGGTCGTCACGGTCGCCGAACCCACCTCCAAGCTCAAGGACAAGCTGGGTCGGATCGTGGAACCGGATCTGTGCGAGGCGGCGGCGCAGGGCAAGCAACTGGCACAGCTTCGCCTGGGCGTGCTGGCACAATTCAGCGCGGAGGTGGAAGGGTTGGCCGGTAAGCCGGGCGGCGCGTACCTGGATCGGCCCGAGATCAGTCGACTGGTCGAACTGCTGGAGAGCGTGGTGCGGTTCGCCGAGTTCCACACGACCTGCCCAGACTGCCGAGGAGACGTGGGGAACACGGACTGTGAGACGTGCGGCGGGTCTGGGTTCATCAACAAGGCAACATTTAACAGACTGACCGACGAGCAGAACAAATGGCTGTCGAGCTAGACCTATTTCCGCCCGAGCCTGAAGTGGCCGTTTCCCCAGGTAGGGAGCCGTTCACGCTGCGACCGTACCAGCAGGACAGTGTTGACTCTGTCTTTGCGGCGTGGGAGCAGCACGACTCGGTTCTGATGGTGAAGGCCACGGGACTGGGCAAGACGGTGACGTTCGCCGAGGTGATTGCCCGGTGGCGCAGAGAGCAGGGGCGAGTGCTGGTCGTGGTGCATCGCGAGGAACTCATGCAGCAGGCGTGCGACTCGCTCGCCGCGCACCTGGACGCTAGGCCGCAGGTGGAGATGGGGTTCCGGCGTGCCGACAGCACTGGGCTGATGACGTTGAGCAACGTGGTGGTCACCAGCGTGCAGACGATGAGTCGACCGAACCGAGCCAAGTGGTTCGACCCCGAGGACTTCGGGTTGATGATTATCGACGAGGCCCACCACGCCCCGGCGAACAGCTACCGGCGGGTCATCGAGCATTTCAAGCCGGGCGGCCTGAAGGTGCTGGGCGTGACAGCGACACCGAAGCGCAAGGACAAGCTGGCCCTTGCGACCGTCTTCGAGACGTGTTGCTACAACATGGGCATCGTCGAGGGTATCGACGAGGGCTGGCTGGTCAACGTCCGGCAGAAGTACGTCACGGTCGAGGGGCTGGATTTCTCGTGGATCAAGACCACGGCGGGAGACCTGAACCAGAAGCAACTGGCCCAGGAAATGGGTGCCATCGAGGTCGTGCCCGAGGACGAGCTGTCAGAAGGTCAGGTCGATCAGCTTGCCAAGCAGGAGCGGATGTTGCACGCGGTGGTCGCGCCGTCAGTGAAGGAGGCAGCAGGGCGTCCCACGCTGGTCTTCGCCGTGACGAAGGAACACGCCCGCCGACTGGCCGAGGTGTTCAACCGTTACCCCGGCGTGACGGCTCAGTGCGTCATCGCGGAAACGAGCCGAGAGGATCGAGCGGTGGCCGTGCGTCAGTTCCAAAGCGGCGACCTCCAGGTGCTTGTTGGGGTGGGCTGTTTCCTTGAGGGGTTCGACGCCCCGGCTACGGCGTGCGTTGTGATGGCAGCACCGACGAAGTCTGAGGTGCGATACACCCAGGCCGTTGGTCGTGGAACGAGGCCGCTGTCGGGGATCGTGGACGGGCTGGAGACGGCCAGCGAGCGGCGTGCGGCCATCGCTGCCAGTGACAAGCCGTTCGTGACGGTGCTGGACTTCGTGGGCAACAGCGGGCGGCATCGGTTGGTATCAGCGGTGGACGTGCTGGCGGGCGACGCGGACGCCGCTGACATTGCTGCGGCTGTCGAAGACCTGCGAGAGCGTGGTGACGCCGAGGAAGTGCAGGCGGTGATCGACCGGGCCAAGGATGTCCGCGAGCTACGCGAGGCCCAGGAAGCCCAGCGACGGGCCGAGGCCGAGGCACGGCGGGCACGCCTGAGAGCGAACGCACAATACAACGCCCGCGTGGTCAACCCGTTCGGGGCACAAGGCTCGCCCGAGTACGCCGAGCCAGCGTTCCAGGGCGGTGCCAGCGGCAAGCAGGTCGCGTACCTCGTCCGGCTTGGCGTTGCGGAGGAGACGGCCACCAGCTACACGCGCCGACAGGCTGGGGCCGTGATAGACAAGCTGGCTTCGGCGACCGGCGGCGACTACATTATGCGGTTCGGAAAACACGGAGGGCGGCGGCTGCGGGACATCCCGCCCACATACCTCCAGTGGATGCGGACCAACATCGACAACGCAGAATTGAGGAGCAACATTGACGAGACACTGGGCGGCTGAAGCAGCCGCAGCACTCAGTGCGACCCAGGCCCGCACGCAACCCAACAACCTGAACACCCCTGGCCTGGGGTGGCGATGTGCTGGCGACCGCATGACGGTCGGGCCTCGCTGGGAATAATACAGTAACCAGTCTACGACGTGAGGCACGTGAGGCAGCGTCGATAAATCAAATGCGGTGGGGAGAAGCAATGGAGATTTGCGAGAAGCTCAGTGGTGTGATCGAGAGGTTCGAGGTGGTAAAGGACGACGGTGACCAGTGGCAGATCAAGTGCCCGGCGCACGAGGATCGGTCGCCCTCGATGGTGGCCAAGCTGGGAGACGACGGCAAGAAGCTGTTGCTGCATTGCCGGGCCGGTTGCAGCGTGGACGACATCTGCGACGCGGTGGGTATCCGCAAGTCGGATCTGTTTGCGTCTTCGTCGTCCCCTGCACCCAAGGCACGGGTGGCTCAGACCTACCCGTACCACGACGCCAGCGGTGCGCTGGTGTTCGAGGTGGTTCGCATGGTGCCGAAGTCATTCCGGCAGCGGCACAAGGTGAACGGCGAGTGGGTGTGGAACATGAAGGGCGTTCAGCGGGTGCTGTTCAACCTGGGCGGCATCGCCGAGAAACCCGACTGGCCGGTGGCCGTGGTCGAAGGCGAGAAGGATTGTCTGCGTTTGATCTCCAGCGGTGTGTCGCTGGTCCCGACGACCTGCGCCGGTGGTGCCGGGAAGTGGCGCGACGAGTACAGTGCTGCCCTCGCCGGGCGACGGGTGGCGATCATCCCAGACAATGACGAGAAGGGGCAGCAGCACGCCAGGGACGTGGCCGGGTCGCTGCTGCTGTGGGGAGCGGCGAGCATCAGGGTGGTGCAATTGCCGTTGAAGCCGGGCGGCGATGTGAGCGATTATCTACAAGCGCACAACGCCGACGAGTTGGTGGCCGAGTTGAAGGCTGCCCAGGAATGGAGGCCGATCAATGGGTAAGGCGCGTGACTACTATCTGAACAACCGGGTGGCGCGGATCGAGTGGCGGCTGTCAGTCGCCGACGAGTGCATGCTGTGCCAGTGGTCCGAGCAGCGGTGCGGGTTCCGCTGGCTGGAGACGCACGAGATCGAACGCCGGAGTCACGCAGCGGGGAGGTGGGCGCACCCGTGCAACTACCTGTTGCTGTGCAACTCCTGCCACGCCGAGACGATCCCGACGATGAGCCATGCCGAGCAGTTGGCGGTGAAGTTCAAGAACGACGCGATGAACTTTGACCTGGAGGCGTGGCTGCGGCTTCGTGACCCTGAGCTGAACGCGCCGGGCCGAGTCACGATGGAGGAGATTGCAAGGTGCTGGTTCGATGACTGACGCCCTGACGGTCACGCTGTCGCTTCCGCCGAAGGCACTAACTCCCAACTCGCGGCCCCATTGGGCGGCGAAGGCCAGAGCGGTCAAGGCCCACCGGGGCGAGGCGTTCCTGATGGCCGGACGTGCCGTTGCAGGGGTGGACAAAGGTGGGCAATGGTGGGCAATGGTGGACACTGAGATCATGGTGCGGGCCACGTTCTGGTTCAGGGTGAACCGGCGGCGTGACCGGGACAACGCGCAGGCATCGCTCAAGTCTGCGCTGGACGGGATCGCCGAGGCACTGGGAGTGGACGACAGCCGGTTCGTGATGGCACCCGCCACGCTCCTGGTGGACGCCGACAACCCACGGGCCGAGGTGGCATTGTCCCGCCATTAGGCTCCAGAAACCGGCCCGGAATACTTTCCAGAAACTTTCCCGATTGACCCTCTGGGGCTGGCTATTCGTTCCGCAATAGACGAAGATACCTACATGGAAACACGGCAACGACAAAACGAAACCAGGAGAGAAACGATGAAGACCACCGACACAAGCCGAGAGTTGCGATTGTTCCTGCGGGTTACCGAAGCGGGCCTGGAGGTTCAGGAGTTCGGACCCGGCTCGACAACCACCGTCGCGGTGGTTCGCACCCGCGAGGAATTGGACGAGGCCATCTCTGGCCGCATGGAGGAAATGCAACTCCTGACGGTCGGGGGGTGGACCGTGCAGGTTCAGGTCAGCTCGTCGGTAAACTTCGCGAGCGAGGAAACCACCGACCCGCAGGTCATCGCCCTCTGCCGGGAGTTGCGCTAACCGACAACCGCAAACCGCCGGGGGGCGACCTGCTCCCCGGTCTGACCTGGAGAGAAACGATGATCGACCTGACCCAGACCGCCGCCCACAACTGGCGAGACAACCTCGACGACGTTCTGCTCGACATCGCCACCATCGAGGGCGACGGGTGGCTGTCGGAAGAGATGCGTATTCTGGCTGCCCCGCATGACGACGAGTGCATCAGCCTGACAGTGTCGTCGGCGATAAAGTTTTTTGACCGCTTCGATCCAGAGATGGACGAGGCGGGTGACGTGGTGGAATCGTCGAGGCGAATGGGGCAGACCGTCTACGGAAGTGGCGGGTGGAACCGCTGGTGCTTCCGGTACGACGGCACCGTCGAGATCAGTGAACACCACGCCGGGAGCGACGACGTTGAGAAAGCGCGTTGCCTGGGGTTCGTGGTCAATTAGGAGGGGCGACGCCCCACAACAGCCCGACAGGGCAGGAGAGAAACGATGAAGACGCGAATCGAACTTACGCTTGACCGAAGGAGGCCCGAGTCGGCTGCAAGGTTCAGGGTTAGGAAGGTCGTGAACCTGACCTCGCCGCTCCCCGGTGACCGGCTCAAGCAGTCCGAGGTTGATAGGTTGATTGCGGACGACCACCACGACCGCACGAACGACCTGACGTTGTCGATCAGTCAGAGCAAGTAGGTCACAGCGACAGCGGCCTGGGCGACAGCGACGGCTACCGTCACCACGGAGGAGTGACGGTAGCCGTTGTGCCTTAGCTCGCACAGCACGCCGACGACGACGCCAACGCCGAACGCCTTGCCGCAGACCAGGGCCGACACATCCTCGCCGTCGATCAAGAACCGGGCCAACGGGTTCATCTCCACGGCGTACAACTCCCCGGCGTCAGCCACGCACCGGAGTGAGTCGTAGGCCGAGACGCTGACGATAGCCAAGAGGAGTGCCACGAAGGTCGCCCGCTTCATCTGGTACGTTGCCGGGATGGGAGATAAGATGGGGACGCCGCATCCGTGCGACGCCCCGACACGTTACCCGGTCCATCGGGTGGCCGTGCTGTGGGAATTATCAGCCGACCCCTGGGCTGGATCAACGACCGGAACCGAAGGCGAATAAATGGTCACGTCTGAATGGCTGGCGGTGGTGGCAATCAGCATCGGCCTGATCGGTGGAGCCATTGGCTGGATGATGCGGATCAGCCGGGGGCTGACGAAATTAGAATCGATGGTGTTCCGCATCGAGAAGAACGAGTCGCGGCTGCAACGCCACAGCGACCGGCTCGATGAACATGGCACCCGCCTCACTGTCATCGAGACCCAGGAGGCGTGATGGTGCTTGTGGTTTCCGCATAACCGGGGTACGATTTGTTCATGGTAAAAGCGGTGGTGATCTGGCTGCTGATGACCGCGACGGCGATGGCCCAGAGCTTCGTTGATGCGTCGGTCAACCTGCACGGGGGCAGCGGGACGATCATCGTGCGTGGAACTCGACACGCCTATGGGCTGTCGGCTGCTCACGTCTGCTCGAAAGTGGGCGAGGAGTTCCGGTTCACCTGCTCCGATGGCAAGCGGTGGGGCAACGGTCGCTGGCTGGCGAAAGACAAACGCACCGACCTCGCCCTGTTCACCTGCTGGACGAAGGACACGCTGGCGGCTGCACCTGTTCGCAGCACGCGACCGCCTGGAGACGTGACCGGCTGCGGGTTCCCAGGCGGCAAGGGACCAGAGCGATTGACGCTGTCGGCGAAGGACGCTGAGAAGATCACCGACGCTGGCGGCGACGAGATCAAGGTGGCTAAACGCGACGCCTTCGCAATCAGCAAGGGGCATTTCGCGGGCGGCAATTCGGGCGGTGGTGTGTTTGCTGCCGGGTCGCTGATCTCGGTGATGAGTCACGGACGCGATGACGAGATGGTATACGGCGCGAGCCATGCTGACGTGATGTCGTTTCTCGTCGAGTCCCAGCCGCTGGCCAAGGAACCGCTGGTCGATCAGTCGAAGGGATGGGGTGACCGAGACCGCACCGGGCAGATCCTCGCATTGTGGAAAGCCATCAAAGAGATACAGCAGAAAGCGGGACCGGCTGGACCGAGAGGCCCGGCAGGGCCACCGGGGACAACAGGCACGGAGGCCGACCCGGTGGTGATCCAGAAGATGCAGCAGGAGATCGACGAGCAGCGGAAGCTGATTGACAAGCTGCTGGCGACTCCGGTGCGTGTCCAGGTCTTGGACCCGACGACCGGCAAGGTGATCGCAGAGCAGCGTTATCCGTTCGGCACACCAATCAAACTGATTCTTCCAACGAGAGCGAGGGCGACACGATGAACGAGCAAATCAAGATGCAGATGGAGCAGGACTTTGCGCAGAACGGTTCGATCTTGTCCGCTTCCGCCACGAGGTTCTCGGCTAACATTTCCCATGTGAGTGAGGAGAGCAGCAAGCTGTGGCAGCTCAAGCTGCAACTGATCGGCGCGACGGCCCAGAACCTGCTTGAGCAGCACGGGCAGGCGAATCTCCAGACGCAGTTGAAATCGTCTGGTATGTTCCCCGGCGTCCAGTCGATCCCGTCACCGGGTAACGCTGGCCCCGCGAGCTGATGCGATGGGACTTTCTGACTGGTGGGCTGGCGAGACGGCTCGGAGGGACGCGGAGCATGGGGAGTGGCACGCCGTCTTCTGGAGTGGCGACCGAGACGCCGTCGCCGCCTACCTTGCCAGAGATCGACGCTGTGGCGAACCTGACCCAACTCGAGGAGATGGTGAGGCAGAACCGCCACGCGATGTCGATGGCAGAAGCGAACCTGCGTAAGCAGCTCGGCGACAATTGGAAGCAGCCTGACGACGTGGGCATCAACTGGAACTCGCCGACAATCGTGAACCCGCCGAAGCCGGGCTTGGGCACCGCAGCCAAGCTCGCTATGGCGGCGGGGCTGCTGGGTGGTGGGATAGGTTTGGGGTCGGCGATTCCGTGGCTGGTTGGTAAGCTGTCGACTGGCGGTGCTGCGCCCGTGGTCGCTCCCCAACTCGACAGCGACACGCAGTACCTGTTGCGTCTTGGCGAACCCGATGAATGAGATACGCCGAGGTCAGAAAGCTAGTCCGAGACGGTGACATCATTGCGTTCCGTGGCACGCGGATGTTCTCGCGAATCATCAAGCTATGGACCCGCAGCCGGGTCAGTCACGTCGGCATCGCGTGCTGGATGCACAGCAGGCTCACGGTGGTCGAAGCCCTGGAAGGTGTGGGGGTCAGGGTGTACCCGCTCAGTCGGTACATTGAGCAGGGATGCCATGTGGACTGGCACGAGCTTCTGCAAAGTGAGCGAGACACCCTGGAGTTCGGGCCGCTCAATCGGCAGGCGGTCGTAGCGTTCGCTCTATCGAAGTGGGGGTTGAGGTACGCCAGCCCGTGGCAGTTCTTGCGGTCCTGGGGATGGCTGTCTCGGTGGGCGGCGGCTCGGAGGGGGCTACCGGCTGACACGAATCCCGACAGGTTCTTCTGTTCCGAGTTGGTCCTGGCGGCACTGAGGGCGGGCGGATACCAGGGCGAGGGGTACGACAGGCCAGCCGCTGAGACATCGCCAGCCGATGTGATTGAACTGACGTGCGTGCGCCGACGCGGGAGGCTGGAACCATGAGGCCACCACCCAGGAACTCCCAGCTCTGGCCGTTCCTGTATTGGGTCAGTGGGCTGGCCGCACTGACGACGATACTCTGGCTGACGGCGTCTGACTTCGATCAGACCGAGGGCCGGGCGATAGCCGGGACCGGGGCGGCCACGGCGGCTACCATGTTCATCATCGAGACGCTGCGACGGAAGGTGGGCCGCGATGACTCGTGACCAATACATTCGGCGGGCCAGGATTGTCAGGCTTGTGGACGGCGATACCTGCGTGATTGATGTCGATATGGGGATGGCGATAACGGTGCGGGCGACCGTCCGCTTGTTCGGGATCAATACGCCGGAGGTGCGCGGGCCGGAGAAGGTGGCCGGGCACGCGGCGACTCAGCACCTCGCCGACCTACTGGTGAGGTATCGGCACGAGGGCGAATGGGACATCGTCGTTCAGACACGCAAGGACAAGCGCGGAAAGTTCGGGAGGTATCTCGCTTCCTTGATCGGGGCAGACCAGGACGGGAACCCCGTTGACCTCAACATGAAGATGGTGGCGGACGGCCACGCTGTGGTCGCCCATTACTAGAGCGGAGGGAACCGCAATGGCAAACGAGAGATATGTGCCGACGCTCGAGGAGATCGCGGAGGAGTGCGCCAAGATACGCGAGGGGTGGAGCGAGGAGCGGTGGGAGAGACAGCGGGTAAACGCGGAGCGGGGCTGGATGCCGCCGGTCATCGGAACTCGCGATCTGACAGGGACGGGGGAGAGCCGTGGAAACACTTGACGACGATCTCCGGCAACGGCTGTTCGATCACATGGCCGAGACGGGGGTGAGCTTGAACCGGCTGGCCCGGCGTGCTGGCGTCACGCAGTCGAGCCTCTACCGTTTCATGTTCAACTTCAGCCGCAAGCGTCCGAGCAAGCAGGCCAAGCTGGCCCGCTACCTGGAGCTGTCGCTGAGTGAGTCAGCCGGGCAGAAGCACAGCCCGAAGTAGTCGGCGAGCCTCGTGGCCGTCTGAAGCCGCAAGTCGCGGCGTCCGTTCATAAACAGGTTAAGGCTGGCCTGATTGACGCCCGAGTCGCGGGCGATCTGGTTCTGGCTGTCGCCCGATGCTCGCACCCGTGCGCGTAGCGTGTCGCTGAGTTCCATGATGCGGCGTCCGTTTCTACTTGCAATCATCCTCCCTCAGTCTACGTCCAGGTGGTGGACTCGTCAAGAACCAGGGGGGCCAGCGGGCCGAAACCGGCCCGGATACTTTCCAGAAACTTTCCAGATTGTCTGTCTGGGGCTGGTGTTTCTCTCTGCAATAGACGAAGATACCTACATGGAAACACGGCAGCCACAACAACGCGAGACACGGAGAGAAACCATGACCACCTACACCGACGACTACGGGTTCACCTGCAACACGACCCGACAAGCCCACGGAGTCAGCGACCACATCACTCATGACAGTGGACGCCGCAAGACGGTCTGCACGTCAGCGGTGTTGGCCGCGTTCGGGATCGACGCCAGCCAGTACAACTACAGTCAGTGCCAAAACGACATCAAGCGGCTGCTCAACAAGTTCGGCTGGAGTCACGCCAGTCGCAAGTCGGCGGTCGGCATCAACAAGCGGACACGCTGGGCCAAGATGCCGAGCGTCGGCAAGGTCCGCAAGATGATCGCCAAGATGGACGACGGCCCCGACGCCCGCTACTACGTCAGCGTCCCAGGGCACGCCATGCTGCTCGACGCCAAGGGCAAGACCATCGTGGACACCGCACCGCGACGGGTGGACCGCCGCAAGGTTCTGAGCATCTCGGTTGTTAGGAGGGCCAGCTAGGCACCTGCCGGGCGGGGCCGGGGCGGCACGGTCTTGTAGACCCTGCGAGAACCGGCCCCGCTTTCGGGCCTGGATTACTTTCGAGAAACTTTCCAGATTGTCTGTCTGGGGCTGGCTATTCGTTCCGCAATAGACGAAGATACCTACATGGAAACAACGGCAACACAAACCAGGAACGAAACCATGACGACCAACGACACGCAAATCCTCGACGAGCTGCTCTGCCCTGCGAACAAGATCGCCGCCGCCTGTTTCGTCCAGGGCGACGAAGACGAGTTCGTTGTGGATTTCTACGACATCGGGGGGTCCATCGTTCGCACCAGTTACAACCGCCGCTCGACTGTGACGGTTACCACGTTCATCCCTGTGGAGTCATGGGAATACGACGAACTGAAACGGATGTCCTTGGCGGCCTGAGTTCGGAATGTAGAACCAACCGCCGGGCGGCACCCGCCGCCCGGCCTAGCCTGGAGAGAAACGATGAAGGCAAGAGAATTGAACGTGATTGGCGAAATTGAAGGGCTGATCGAAGACGTGCCGGGGCTGACGGTTCAGCATCGTTACAGCCACGCCGCGCCCACCGTCCCTGAGCAGAACGTCTGGAGCGACGAGAAGTGGGTGACCTACATTTGCATTGGCCGTCTACATGATGACAGCCCAGAGCTGTGGTCGTGCGTCCAGTCCGACCTCGCTCGTATCGATCTGGCAGAACTACGCAGCCGGGTCGAAGCGTACCAGCAGGGGATGACCTACGTTTGCAAACTGTCTCGGATGTATGGGAACGCCAAGCCGAAGACCGAGCGCGTCCGCGACGGCATCAAGGCACTTCTAAACTAACGGGGAGAGAAACGATGGCAGACATGGACATCCACGCGGGCCGCGAGCGGCGCAACAAGCTGGCGCGAGCCGTCGAGTTCGAGTGGCAGAAGAACGACAGCACGGTGATGTCGTTCTTCGTGTGGTACGAGATCGACCCGGCTGACCCCGAAGTCGGGATCACCTCCCGTGAGATCAGGGTGACCGAGGCCGAGTGCTTCAAGATCACCAACGACGATGGGCCGTCCGAGGTGCTGGAGATCGCGTGGGAGTCGGACGGCTCGCCGGGCGACATCCTGGTGGGTGAGATTCTGGGCGAGTACCTGCCGACCGGATCGCACACCTACGAGCATGACGAGATCGCGCGGCTGTGCTGGGAACAGCAGGAAGCCTTCGCCGATCATTACGACGAGGAGTCAGAACGATGACAAGGATTCGTCAGGCATGGCGGTCGCTGGTGACACGCCACGGGACAGCGTGGGCGGCGGTGGTCGTGGTCGTCGCGGTGACGGTCCCTGGAGGAACCGTGGCCGCTCCTGTTCTGTGCTGGACTTTGGGAGTTGTGAAGGGAGGCAGTCGATGACAGTGCGTCGAGAGATGATAACTTTGAGGCGGCGAGGCCAGCGGGGGAATCCTGGTTGCGAGGCTTACCGTGTCGAGAAGCTGCACAACCGGAGGGAGCCGGTCGTCGGTTCGGACATCACGCCCGAGACTGTGGATGAGTTGATTCGCAGGTGCGGTAGGCCACACCTCGGTGCGTTGCTGACAGTGACAATTCTGGATTGTAAGTGAGGGCGAGTGATGGCACGACAGACAGACTACAGCAAGCTGCGGGTGGCGTTGTTCAACATCGTCGAACACCCGCTGCTCACGAAGGCTGACATGATCGCAGTCGCGGAGAAGGCTCTGGAGGAAACCGCCCCACCCGCTCGACGTGACAAGACGAAGGAGGACGAGTGATGATGGGTGAGGGATGGGAGTGGATACATCTGACAACGGTGGGCGTGGTGTTCGCCGGGTACTTTGTTTGGCTGAGTTACCAGGAGCGAAAGCGATGAGCGATCTGACGTTGAGCAACCAAGCCGACAGGCGGTTGCAGATCATACGGAACGGGGTGATGGGACTGGTGAGGCTGTCGGACTTCCTGCGAGACACGCACGACTTCAAGACAGCCGACGTGGTTTTACAGCAAGGGGTCGCGGCCTGTTACGAGCATCTGACCACGCTGCAAGAGGCGCAGGTCGAGGTGATGGCGGCAGGGCTGGCCCAGCGCAACAACGAGAAGGAGGTGAGCTGATGTACGACCTGGACGCGGACCCGGCCTACCGGGAGATTCCCGAGCGGATCATGAACGGGCTGATGATGTGGGGCAACGACGGCCACCATCCCGGCGGCTTCCTGACGGCGGTGCTGAAGGGCGACCTGCTTGACGCGGTCTGCCGCGCCGACAACGAGACGGCCACGCATCTGCGGGCCATCGTGAAGTTCGTCTACAACCAGATGCCCAACGGCTGCCACGCGATGAAGTCACCGTCGCGGGTCGGCACGGTGATGTCTGACTGGCCGACGAGCTTGGAGGTCGATTCCCCTACGGTGTGACCTCCGGCGGTGATCCCTGCCCGGCGGGGCCGGGGGAGGCGTGGTCTTGTCGATCATGCCAGAACCCGGCCCCGCTTTCGGGCCTGGATTACTTTCGAGAAACTTTCCAGATTGCCTGCCTGGGGCTGGCTATTCGTTCCGCAATAGACGAAGATACCTACATGGAAACAACAGCAACTAACAACGGAACCAGGAGAGAAACGATGACCAAGCTGACCGCACGAGAGTTGACCCAGAACGACAACAACGCCCGCATCGCCGACCGGATCAAGGCTGTGCTGGCAGGGGTCTTCGACGAAGTGACTGGCCTGCAAGCCAGACGCACCCAGTCGCGGCACGGGATTGTGCTGGATGTCGAAGTGCAGGGGACGCTGGACGGCGAGTGCGAGGCGTTGAGCTTCACCGTGACGCACCCCGATCAGGTCTGTCTGTCCACCGTCGTCCGTGACGACTTCACGGGCAGCGCGTGCTGGGGCAAGGTCTTCAGCGACGAGTTCGAGCTGCACACCCGCAAGGCGTTCACCCCCGGCAACGAGTCGGGCTGGCTCGACCAGGACGGCAACGGCATCTTCTAGGCAACCCTCCAACCGGCCCCCGGCAACCGCCGGGAGCGTCGGTCTGGGGGCGGGGATTACTTTCGAGAAACTTTCCAGATTGTCTGTCTGGGGCTGGCTATTCGTTCTGCAATAGACGAAGATACCTACATGGAAACAACAGCCACCAGAAACGAAACAAGGAACGAAACCATGACGACCACGACCAACGACATCACCGCCTTCCAGGTTGGCCGCACCTACTCGACCCGCAGCATCTGCGACAACGACTGCATCTTCTCGATCACGGTCGAAAGCCGCACCGCCTGCTTCATCACGACGACCTGCGGCAAGCGTCTGAAGGTCAGCGAGTGGGACGGTGCCGAGACTGTCGCACCCGAAGGTCGCTACTCGATGTGCCCGATCATCAACGCCAGCCGCGAGACTGAGGCATCGCGTGACTTCTGGGCAGCCCAGGACGACAAGGGCACGATGATCCACGGCGAGAACGGCACCAGTCTCGCGGCGATCTTCCAGTACCTCGCGCTGCCCAGCCACCCCTTCCACGCCAGAGCTGTCGAGCAGGCTGCTGCTTTCGTGCAGGCCGAACGGAATGCGGAAGTGTCGCGGAACCAGAAGATGATGCGAAACCAGATGCAGCACATCAGCGAATCGGACTGGTCGAGAATCGTAGACTGACAACCGCAACTAGCCGGGGGGCACACCGCTCCCCGGCCTGACCTGGAGAGAAACCATGACGACCCTGACCGAAACACAGACCGACGAAGAACGCACCACCCTGATCCCGCTGGACAACCTGCCGACGCTGACCGACAAGGTGGACCGGCTGAACCAGCGAGCCGAGAAGCTGGGCGTCGATCCGATGCGGCTGGTCGTCATCGAGACGGTGGACCGCGAGACGGTCAACGAGTACACCGGCCTGACGCACCGCGAGCGGTTCGCCCGCGTGGACATCGAGGGAGAGTCGCCTGTTCTGGGTGGCTGGTCCCTCGTGTCCCGCGTCACGCTGGCCGACAACGGTGAAGCGTTGACGCTGACGGTGCCGGGGCAGACCTGCCCGCCCGAGTTCCGCGAGGTGGACATGGCACGCTGCGACCATTGCAAGGCCAGCCGCCAGCGCAAGGACGTGTTCGTTCTGCTGAACGAGGACGGCCAGCACATCCAGGTCGGGCGGCAATGTCTTTCCGATCACCTGGGCCACGTCTCTGCCGAGTCGATGCTGATGCTGGCGACCTGGGTGCGCGACTTGCGTGACGAGTGCCGCGACGCCAGCGAGGGGGGATGGGGCGGCACCGAGCCGACCATCGACACGCTGGACTTCATCACGGCCACCGCGTTGGTCTGTCGTCGGATCGGCTGGACGAGCAGGGCCAAGGCCCGGCTGGATGAAACCGGCAGAGTCCAGGCTACGTCGAGCCACGCCTGGAGTCTCTGCACGGGGCCGGGCAACTCGGACGCCGAGCGACGGCACTGGCGGAAGTGGGTCGAGGAGAACGACCTGCACGTCAGCGACAGCGACCGGGCCGATGCCGAGGCCGCACTGAAGTGGGCACGGGCC
>TARA_R110002020_G_scaffold221527_2_pt1 | contig 36541 bp, 48 predicted proteins | sample TARA_R110002020 | Tara Oceans TARA_R110002020 (sample SAMEA4396489) | marine metagenome | biome: Westerlies Biome; feature: [MES] marine water layer (ENVO:01000295) within the mesopelagic zone...; material: water (ENVO:00002006), including particulate matter (ENVO:01000060) such... | reverse complement strand
AAACCAAGTTGTGCGTAGCACCGAAATTTTTTTTCTTTGTTTTTTTTTTCTCGGCGCGAGCGGGGCGGGACGGAGTCTTATATTATACGAATCGAAACAAAGGGGGTCGACCTCCTCGGATTTTGTAAGGATTCATCTGCCAACTAGTGCCCCGGTAGCTCCGACATTACATTATAAGATTCGGAAAGCTTGGGGTCGACCTTCTCGGATCTTGTTGATGATTCTACCAACTCCTGGCGCGAGCGGGCTGCAAACTTTATATTAAAAGTATGTTGAAGCTAGGGGTATCTCGTCAGGGATTTCTAAGGATTTGACAGCATCGGCTGCCTCGTTGCCTATGTAGAAGACACAGAACAAAACAAAGACGGTGATAGCCTGGGGCCGTGTAGCCCCAAGCAACCAAAAAATTGCAGTAAACAGAAATGCTTGTATTAACATTCACGGCCCACGATGCCATCGGCAATAACCTGCCGGACCCCGTGCCCGTGCCAGGGCTCTTGTTCAACCCTGAAGCAAATATCTCCTGTTGCATGATCCTCCCATAGGCGAACCTTGATGCACCCTTCCCAACTGGCTGCAGTTGTTCCGATGCTGTGATGACCTCTGGCAGTGGGCACCGTTCTCCTTGCGGATTCGTTGATAGTTCCATAAAATTTTGACATGTTTATTCTACCTTTCTACTTATATATATAGTTGCTAATTGTTGGGATGTCAACCCCTTAAAAAAAATTTATGCACTGGTCTTTCGCAACTCAGGAGCGCGCCGGGGAACTTCTTTTATATTATAGAATCAACGAAACGTGGGGTCGAAGCCCAGGGATTTACGAGGGATTTATCCTGCCTGGGAGCTGCGCCCGGTAAAGATCTTACCATAACCCTCAAAAATAATTTGGGGGTCCACCATTAGGGATTTCTGAATCTCGGACCAAGGGAGAGGGTCTTCGAAACATGCAACATGGCTCTTGGATTTAAAGCCATCGGTTGATGCATCAGCAACCAGGTGTCCTGGAAATATCTTAAGGGCTCTCTTAGAGAGGCTTCTCACAAGTATATAATTGGGTATGTTGTACTCGGACAGCTTGAGATTTATAGCAATTTGCTGTGGAGACAGTCCAATCTTGTTAATTGATGTACACTTCAATTCTGCCCAAAAAGTGCCAGGCAGATGATTCTCCTCATGCTCATATAAACCATATAGATCAGGCATTCCTGGAGTAGACCAGGAGTCAATTTTTAGGAAGTGTATTTTGTTACAGTTTGATCTTAATGTGTTAGTAAATCTACCCTCAGGTTTCCTCATTCGTACCTTTAAATCTACCTTTCTTATCTCTATTCTTATGTTGTTTTTTTAACCAACTTGCTCTGTTCAACTGAACACGACACTCTCCGTTATCAAATACATACAATAACTTTACTCCCAACTCTTTTTGTTCTGGTGTTAAAACTCTATTGATCATTTGTTTAGAACTCAATGTATCTTTATTACTTCTGAACCCTGCTAACTTCACATCAAATAACTCAACGTGTCCAAGATCATCAACAGCGATAAGATCAATAGGGCCTGTCCCAAAAACATTAGTGAAGACGTAATATCCTTTTTCTAATAACCATAGAATTGCTCTTTGATGTGCCCAATTACCCTTGAGGTGCTTGTTGTTCGTTACCATCGATTACCACGGGCTTTGCCGAGTCTCCTGATAATCGTTTTTCCAATTCATTAATTTTTGCATCCACTTCCTCCATGCTCATGCTATCAATAGTTCCATACTTAATTTCTTTCTTATCAATATATAGGCCGGCTACTTGACCTCTGTTCTTTTCTGCAACAACTGCTGCATTCCAGTTACCTGCCTCTTCTGCCTTTGCGGATAGTTCATACATTCTCTTCAAATGCTTATCATAACTGACCTCGTATTTTCTATAAAACTGTACTCTGTAATGGTTGATTGCTTCTACAACTTTTGGAAAAGCTTTAGTGTTCTGCATATTACTAGCTTGTTGTCTTGCAGTCTTTTCTGAAAAACCACACTCAATAGCTATTTGGGTAGCTGTCTTTCTACCTTCATATAATACAATTAATTGTGCAAACTTAGCTTGCTTTGGAGTCAGTCCGGGAAAATGATCGAATCTATCTTGTAACGTTGTTGTAACGTCTGTAACGTGGTTTTCTGTCATGTGAGTACACTTTAGAACAAAAAATGACTATTTCAATACCCAACATATCTCAACGTAACGTTACATTTGACCCTCACGTTACACCCACGTAACACCTTCAAAGTGTTTAATATCAATACTAATAGTAATATATTTATAGTGTTACGTAACATTTGAGCTATTTTATTTTTTTATTTTTGTATTTATATATTTAATACTATATGCACAAGTTACACTGCAGGCTTCAATGAACAAAAGCTTGTTAAATATACATTGCCCATTGGTTCTAATTGCTTATATAAATTAGCCCCATCTGCTGCACATTCATACATAGTATTGTATGATTCCTTGTCCAAGATCACCTGTTCACAGGTATTTATCAAAGAAACATTAGGATCATTAACACATAACCATATTATTAGAAAATATTTCATGTTTCCAATATGCTATTTATCAGATATTATTTCAATGAGATTCGTGGACGCGTTCCTCCTATGGTATTTATCTTGTCTCCGCAAGTTACAGTCTGTTCACGGGTCTCAAGAAAATGAGAGAATTATGAAACATAACTATTTTAAGATACCTGGCTGGTTCAATATGCATGAAGCATACGATCAGATACTTGATCACTGTGAAGATGGTGATGAAATTTTAGAGATAGGTCCTTTTATGGGTCGATCAACTTCCTATTTAGCAACTAACCTTATCAACTCTGGAAAAAAAGTTCACCTATACGCATTAGATACTTTCGAAGGTAGCTCTGAACATTCTAATTTAAAAATTGGAAACTCCTATTACGATATATTTTTAGAAAACTGTCAAATATTTATGGACAAGGGAGTTCTAACAGCTCTTAAATGTCGATCAGATGATGCCAACACACTAGCAAGATTTCAAGATAAACATTTTCAAGGAATCATTGTTGATGGCGCACATGAGTATGAGGCGGTTATGGAAGACATTCTTAACTGGTGGCCTAAGCTTAAAGACGGCGGGTCCATGGTCGGTGATGACATGTCATTGCCTTCAGTACAACAGGCCGTACAAGATACTTTCGGTAACCAGAAATGCGTAGACGCAAGCGCTATAGACTACATCATTGGAAGAGAACAATGGTTTAGTACAACAAAGAAAGCAGAACTTCCAAAATGTTCCAAGCTGGTGCCTGGACACAATACTTTAGTGAAATGAAATTTAACCTGAAGACTTGTCCAATTGTGATAGTCCGATGGAAAGATGCGACCGAGCCTTTTTCAGGTTGGGCAGCATACAAAGATATAATTAAAAAGACTGCAGCGGGTTGTTTTTCTATAGGTTGGCTAGTGAAAGATGATGGTGAAGAAATGTCATTGATGGCTGACTGGTGTGACGATGGTTTTGACGAGGGAGGAAGGGTTGCAATTATTCCCAAAGGTATGGTAAAAGAGGTTAGGTATTTAACATACAATGAAGCTAAAAGATATAATTAAAAACCTTAAGGTGTACGAGATACAGTCAGAGTCTTTAGTCGGTCATGAAATGGTTTATGAGGTTGAATATAAGAATGGTTCAACAGAACGTTTTAATCATCGTGAATGGAACACCATTGTAGCTAACGGCAAAGATTTTTGGGAGAGACACATGAAGAATAAATACTTTGAACAGGGACACGAAGGCCTATAACTAGGCCCCGTTATCCTCTTCTTCAGTTTCGACTGCTTCATCATCACATTGACAATGCTTTACAGCGAGTAATTCATTGTGCAGGTAAGCTATCGCCTCCAAAGCACCTTCGTATTTTTCTTGTAATTCGTCCATTTTGATCTCCTTTTTGCGCGAACGATCAATATATAAAATTTGAATCCCAACAGCAAATACTCTTTACTATTGACATCTTAATGTTTCGTGATCCGTGCGTCGTCTTCCTTAATCATTTCTTTCAACCAGTCTGGAGCCTGCTTTCTTACTGCTAGTTCAATAATATTTTTTAACTTCATCTCTTCTATCTTATCTACTTCTCTTGATTTTTTTGTTTTAATAAGTTTGTCTATGGTCTTGTTCATCTCTTTCCTTTCTTGGGCGATGTCTCTCCATCAGTCACACCACGCGCCTGGTTCAAGAGGCTAAAGATCAGGTGTCGACCCTTTGGATTAGGGTGGGATTGATAATCCGAGTGATAGACTATCTCACTTAACACTCTTTTCCAAACTTTTTATATATTTCTCTAAGGCCAACACGGCCTCAGTCACATTACTATAAGCAATATCTTTTATTACATAGTCTTTAACAATTTTCATTGCTTGTTTACCAGTCATTAATTGTTTAAACATTTTGTTATCCTTTCCTGCCTCACCATACCAATAACACTCCTCACCTGAACGCACCTCACCCCGCCTGCCGCAACAAACCCGACCATACCTCGCTCAAACTTACCACTCCTGTCTCACCACACCTTGAGCCACCAGAACGTACCCGACCTCAACACGCCTGCCTCACCAATCCACACCACTCCAAGACCTACCTGTCCTGAACCTAACTTACCACGCCTGCCTTAACACACCGCTCCACGACGCACCTTACCCCGCAAAACCTGACCTTGCCTGCCTCACCAAAAACTCACCTCACCGGGCCATAACTAGCCTCGCTAAGCCTGCCTAAGGTTCTATGTCGTCGACTGTAGCCAACAGATCTTCAAGGTCCAATATCATGGCATTCATTTCTTCTTGTTGATCTTTATGTAAATGCAATCGACCTTTACATCGAGAAGCATTACTGACTGCTATCAAAGCATTTTCGAGATGGTCATACAATTCACGTAACTCGTTTACCTTCTCCTCATAGTATTCATCACTACTTGCCATCAGTAACCCTCGTAGGTAAATAAAGAGGAACTCTAATCCAACCCTCTTTTTTTAATAAAATTTCTATGATATGTTTATAACTATATTTTTTCATATTTAATTGATCCTTCCTCTATATGTGGTGTTGCGTTTTTGCAACACCACTACATCTAGTATGTTAAGCAGCATACTTATCTATAATACGCTGAGCCTCAGAGAAAAATTTATGAAGTTCTCGTAGTTCCCCATATTTTCTTCTCCAAGTATGAAGATCTCTGGCAGCCTGTTCTAAGATCTGCCTTCGATAATCATCATCGCTCAACGCAATATCCAATGGAACATAACTACGCTCAGATGTGTCGTCATCTCCGTTCGACGTAGTTACCTTTACACTATGAAAAGCACGCACCGGTTCGTCTACATGCTGCGTGACGACCATGACAGAACCAATGAGCATCCTTGCCTCGTGCAACCGATGCTTTTCTGCAGCAGAAGCATCATCCCACGTGAAGCACTTGTGAAGCGGCGAACTCTTTCTTTCTGCCGCCTTCACCACAACGTGTGGATTGAGTGTCCCGTGCTTGTTAGTTATCGCTTCAAGTTCTTCTCCAACAACTTGAGCGTCCACTGAATACTTTTTTGTTTTGCTACCCCTAAATTGATAGGACTGTATTATTTTTCTACGCAACTTTTACCTCTTTCTTTCTTTCAATCTTAGTTACATTGGTTACTTTAAACATTCCAAAGTTACCATTCTTTTGCGGTCTCCATTCACCAACACCAGACGCAAATCCTGCTACGTTAAAAACGTTAATCAATTGTTCAATTGACCAGGCATTTCCGTTGTACCTTACAGGAACTTCAGCTTCCCATTTAGTAAACTCACCTCTGTATCTTAGGTCAGCCGCACCCATACCAACACGCACCATGTCTTCTCTCATGACTGGTTTGCCAATGATCTTAATTAAGTCACACGGAATGTGAAACGATCCACGAGCCGAGACCTTTGTAAGACCTTCAATGTGAGAACAAGCATTCACAGCAGCAGCTTTAAAAGCAATAGCCGGGAAGCCGTAATCTTTACCATTTGGCATTTGATATAAAGAATCTCTAAAACATTTTTCAGGGTCCTTTGCTTGTCTACCCGCAGCTTTAGCTATCTTCATCTGCTTATCTCTTATTTCTTGTTTGGCCTTCTCTGACCACTTGTTGCATATTAAAGGTGAATCACCTTTGAGTGTTATTACACAGTCTTGTAGCACCACGCCTGGGACTGTAATATTTTCTGGTTCTTTCTTACTTGGCATTTCTTCTCTCCTCTAGTTCTTTGTCTATTAAGTATTCTATAAAGCCTGCCACTGATCTGTAATCTTGATCTGCCATGCCTTTTAGTTTTTTGTAACTATCTTTTTTAATAGCTACAGACTTGTACCTTGATACATCTGTCATTATATCCACCCCAAATGATTTACAATTAGAATGGCTATAACGCATCCGATAATAATACTAATCATCATCGTCGCTCCCTTCGCTGTCTATTAATATAAGTTCGACCCAACTTGGTATTGTATATTCCATGTTGAACTCCTTTCTTTATTTCTATGGTAAGTATATAATATCTCAACTAATTATGTCAACTCCTAAAAAAATATTATTTATTAGTTGAAAAAAAATACAAACACACCATATAAGTATATCCGGTTATTGAATGTGATCAGTTCAATATTGTGGCTGAAAAACAGTTTTAACAGAGCTGTAAGGCACAGGGCGACATGACTGACGGACAAGTGTTTGAGGTCATTAGCTTTGGTTCGAGTAAGATTATAGAAGATGTTTATCTGTGTTCTGAAAGTTGGAGGTAAAACAACTAATCCTCCCAAAATCACCGGATCCAATCATACAGGAGCATATAAAAGATACCCCTGTATGGCTCTTAAAAGCTGTTTTATTTTCGTTATTTTACGCGGTTTATTTAATATCACCCCAACTAGAGCCAACTTCACAATCAACTTTAACAGGTACCTTTAACTCAACACACTCTACCATTTGTTTTTCAATTTTCTTTGCATGTATCTCTGATTCAAACGAACAATCTAATTCATCATGCACTTGTATGTGTGGAACTATTCCTTCTTTATATAAATCTAAAATTGCTTTCTTTGTCATGTCAGCTGCTGAACCTTGTATCAATCTATTCAAAGCTTTGTATGTAAACGCACGTTTAATATTTTTTCCATGTTCCCTGGTCGCTTGTTCACGTTGCAATGGCTTATGTATACCGAAGCTTGCGGGCTCCCATAAATCAAAACGACACTTACGTCCAAGTAAAGTTCTAACAAAACCATTTTCTTGTGCAGACTTAGAGGCCTGTTCCGTGAGCTGTTTAACAAAAGGCACACGACTGTGGTAAGTTTTAAATAAAGAATCGGCCTGCTCATCGTTTAACCCAAGCTGACTTTTTAATTTACCTTTACCCATTCCATAGAAGAGCCCCAGGTTAATTGTCTTTGCAGTTTTACGATCAATGTTAGCCATCTCTGCAACAGTGCCATGGAAGTCCAGGTCACTATTATATCCGTCAATAACTTTATCAGCACCTTCTAAACCATTCCTGGTTATAGCAGCGTAGTGAGCCACGAGCCGTGGTTCTTGTTGGTTGTAATCAAAGCAACCCCACTTCGCTCCTTCTTCAGGTATAAATAAACTTCTTATCATCGGTCCAATCTTTGCGTTTCTTGCAGGTATCTGTTGAAGATTAGGATTAGACATAGAGAAACGACCAGTGACAGTGCCGCCTTGGTCCGATCTCATTTGATGTATCTCAGCGTGTATCCTACCCTTGTGCTGATGTTTCATAATAGTGTCAATGAATGTTGTCCTGGCTTTATTAATCTCACGAGCCTGAACAATTAAGTTAGCCAACTTACTCGGGTGAGTTCCTAAAAAATTCTTATCAAACTTAGGCTCCTTCGACTTTGCAGTCTTTTCATAAGGTATGTCCATAGAGTCAAATGCTTTCGCAACTGAACGTGCTGCCCACAAGTCAACAGAAACCCCTGAGATGTTTTGGATAGAGGAAAGAAGAAGATTCTCTTCTTGAAGGAGTTTCTCTTTTATCTGAGCAGCACGACTGGTGTCAACACGGACACCTCTCCACTTCATCTCAATTAAAGCCGGAAGAATGTTCGTCTCTAATGAGAATATGGAAACTAAATCTTGTTTATATATTTCTGACTCCAGGCGACCCCACAACTTCAGCGTGAGCTCGGCATCTTGTTCAGCGTAAGGTCCTACAAACTGTGCGGGGAGCTTATACATCTCACCTTTAGGGTCTACACCCCACTCTTTTGCAGCCTCATAAAGTAAAGCTTCTGATTTCTTTTCACCAAGATAATCTTTCGCAACAGCATTAAGAGAGTAACCCATACGATTCTCATCTATAATCTGAGCTGCTATCATTGTGTCTATCAACGTGCCGTTGACAGGTATCTCTTGATGTTTAAGCCAACCAACATCATACATAGCATTATGAAAAATCTTTCTATTAGGTAAAGACATCATCTTTTTAAAATTTCTAAAAAATATTTTCTCATCAAAGTTACCACCACCAGGATGTCGTAAAGGAAAGTAACCCTTCCAACCTTCTACTGCCATGGCTACACCAATGATTGCACCGTTCCCGGTAGCCCAACCAGGTCCCTTTGTTTTAATATCAGGATCCATAGTTTCTAAATCAACAGCTATCTCTTTAGCGTCATCTAAATTAGGAATATTTTCTGGCGGCAACCACTCGCTCGGTGGTTGAAACATCGGTATCTGATTACTCATGTATGATTCTATTTTTCCTTCTTTGTATTCTGGTAATATCCAATTATGGTCTTTCATCTAAAAATTTCTGAGAATTCTAAATTACTTTGACTAGCAACAAGATGCAAGGACTGTTTTGCTCTCGTAGCTCCAACGTAAAATACTCTTCTCTCGTCGTCTGGGTTAGCTAAGTAACCTTGCTCAACTCTCTTTGTAAGATCAGTAAGCAACATTACATTGTCAGCCTCTCCACCTTTAGCACCATGTATTGTTGAAACTTTTATTCTAGGTTTTAAATCTATTTCTTCATTGTTTCTTAACAAAGATAAAACATAAACTTTCATTGTTTCAGATACTTGTGTCAAAGCATAGTGCCAGGGGGTTCTTTGTTCTATCTTAAGACCATGTTCAACTCCTAATGTTGCAATGTTAAACATCTTCTTTTCGTCAACTCCTGACAATCCTTTATGCCCGCGTGCTACATCCTTATCTAATTTTAAATAAGAATAAAAATTCTTTACTTGATTAAAGTTTACTTGCTCACCTCTTTGTAAGGCCTCCCAGGTTCGTATGCCCTCAACTAATTTCTGTGATACAGAAGGGTTGTCAAACTTTTCATAGTAAACACCCATGCTTCTCAGCTCATCAACTAACTGTTCTGCAACGTAGTTAGTTCTACCTAGTAAGAGCCATGATCCCTGTTTCAAGTTCACAGAGTCAAAACGATGTATATGTTTTTCAAGAAACCCAGACGCAGTTTTAGGCTTATAGTCTTTAGGCACTCTGTTCTCTATCCTGTTTACTAACTTATTAGCTACACCATGCACTGCAATAGGCACACGATAAGACTGATTTAATATTTCTCTTTTACCTGGTAAATCAATCAAGAACTCTGGCTGAGCTCCTGACCATTTAAAAATAGCTTGATCATCGTCTCCTGCTATGTAAACCCTCGCTACAAGACTTTGCATATGCTTTACCATTTCCCACTGTATAAAAGACAAGTCTTGAGCCTCGTCCACAATAAGAACATCTAAATTAGGGTTAGGCGTCTGCTCATTATATTCAATGATCATGTCAGTATAATCAAATAAGTTTCTCTCTTTTTTGTAAGCTTTCAAAGCTCTATCAACATACTCTAACTTTAACCAACCCCCTGGCACATGACCAAACTGATGAAATACTTTCTCCAACGGTTCGTTTTTTACCTTAGCCAGGTTTATCAACTGCATATAAATGTCGTCTGCAACAAAAGCTCCAAAGGTATTGATAGTAGAGTCAGGGTTTGTAAGCCTGAGCTGTAGTATACTTTCTAAATCCTTGTAGTGTTCGTCCTTCATAACATTTGTCTTGTCTAGTTTTAAAGACCTATACGCAAGACTATGTAGTGTTCTAAAATTAGAAAATTGTTTCCTGTCTATATTAAACTTAGAACAAGCTCTACCGACAGCTTCTTGCGAAGCCTTACGAGTAAACGCAAAGTATCCTATGCGGTCGGGCGGTGTTCCACGTTCCAATTCTTGTTCTACTATGTTCAATAACTTAGTCGTCTTACCGGTGCCTGGAGGCCCAAATATAATTGTTGTGTTATCCATTAGAAAGGTATTGTCTCCTTCATACTTGGTAGGTCTAAATTAACTTCTTCACCACTCTGATCAGGAACATACCACATGTAAACTACTTTACCTCTCACTCTTTTTCTTGTGTCACCACCACCTAATTGTTTTATCCTTGCACCCATTTGTGTTGTGGTAAACTCAAAGAATCTTTTTTTCTGTAGATATTCTTCCAAAGAAGACATCTTAAAAAATATCTTACCTTCCTCAGCCCAAGCTTTACCGATTAATATTTCTTCTATGTTCATTGCTTTACCTTGATCGTTAATAAAGTTATCAAGGTGCTGTTCAAATCGACCTTCTTTTCTAACTTCTTTAGGCATCTCAATAATTTCTACACCCTGTAACAACTGTTGAATTCTTGCGGTCCAGTCCCTTGTATTCATAGGGTTAGGTAAAACGTTTAAGTTATCCATACACGCTTTTCTAAACTTCGACTGATCAAAGAGAGAGTCTGTTGTGAGCTCGAGTCTTTGTCCATCTACATTTAAAAACCAAACAGATTCATCTGACTGATACTTGGTTAAGTCACCGAACTTATGTTCGTAGTCAGGACCAACCCCGTAGACTCTTTGTCTACATAGATTTGAGTTACAATGTGAACACATTGGTTGATCCTTACACTTGTATGCATATTCTTTCTTCTCATGTTGCTTAATAGTCTTATTGACTTGCGCAATAGACAAAGAAGGGTCCATGTATTTGTGATTAAACTCTGATATTTTATCCTGCCAATGATCAGGAAAAGCTTTCTTAGCATATACAGCATATTGGTATAGAGCATTATCTCTTGTGCCTTCAGGAAAACCCTCGGCCATTAAAGTTTCTAAACAAGGTGGCCCATCTTTAAGCTCACGAGACTCATCAACCACACTAATCTCTTTTAATTCTTTTGGTGTCAACACTATGTTGTCATAGTGCTTATAAAATTCTTCTACTGATAAGGACTGACCCTCATCATCCATAGCATAACGCATGCTTTCATCACCGCCGTGATAAGGTAGATTTAAAAAATTACCTGTGTCACCTCTATCTGCTTTGATCTCAGTTTGTTTAGGAAATATTTCACAATCAGCATAACCAAGAAAGGCTGCTATTTCATATAACTTGTTTCTCATTATGGTTGCTGACACTGCTTGCTTTGTAAATAGAAACAGGTGTGCCCCGCCGCTCTTAGAACGACAAACACTCATAGGAATTTTCTTTAGTCTAAGCTTTTTTATTATTGATTTAAAATCAAGCGGATACTTATCGATATCACAACAACCCCAAAAACAATTAGAATTATCCATGATAGGAACAACACCCAAAGAAGGGTCCTGTCCTAGCAAGTGATTCTTATAGTATTCCTCTAATAAAGGCTCTTTTTTGATATAAGCTTTACCTGATAATTTACCATTCTCTTTAGTCTCTCCTTTGAAGTAAACACCATAGGCTCTATCTAAACCCCTAAATATCTCTCTAAATTTCTTATAATCCAAAACATCTCCTGATTAAAGAAGGGGGCCGAAGCCCCCTTAAAAGTTAAAATGGTATGTTCTCGTCTAATTTATTGGTGTTAGATGTTTCACTTTCCTCGTATGAAACGTTTCTCTCACCTTTACGACAGCTTTCTTCAAAGTCTTTTGCCATCTGTAAAATCTCAGAACTATTATCTAACTCAGTTATCACGGCATCTTTTATGGGGCCGTTCCAACCATACCAGGTACCTTTGTCATTTGACTCTTTCATAGTTGACCACTTATAAACGTGAGCAAAAGAAGGCGCCGCAAACAAAGTACCATTAGCGTTTTTCAAGAACTGTCTTTTCATCATAGTGTTCCAACGCTTACTATGCTTAAGTTGTGTTGACTTAAACGTAATAACAGCAGGTGAAGGCACACCAGACTTTTCCATGACTAAAACAAAATGATTATGACAAGTGTCAATGTAGTTGCCACCTTCAAGTCTATCTTTGTTCTGCTCATCCCTTTTAGTCTTCATAAGAATGTCAGAACTAGCATCGTAGACATTGATAGGTGCACTGCTACCCTGTCCTCTGTCAGTCCATTCAACGTATTGTAATTGAAAGTAACAAGGAATAATTTTAATACCCTCGTCTGACTTAAACAGTTCTTGAGTTACAGTATTGTAAATCATTCCTGCTTTAGCACCCTCAATCTCTTCTAGTTCAGGTGATAGCTGCATCAAAATTTTAATTCTTGGTGTAGCCATTGTGTCAGTAGATACATTCTGTAGACCTCTGCCTGACAATGCTTCAAGGCTCGATAAAGTTACCGCAGCAACTTCAGAGCTTTTTTTAGTTTCAACTGCCTTACCTGTAGACAGTTTCTTCGTACTTTTCGTCTTTTTAGTTTTACGCATGTTATCTCCTTATCTTTATTTCATTCAAAACATGTACCCCGAAAAGATCTAAAGGTATTTCCGCCGGGTTGCCTTTATCTAGCTGCTCTTTAAAGAAAGCTTTAAGAGTGCTTGGATGTACTGAGGCATTGTCCACAGGCTGTAATCCTTGCTCTTCGATCGCATGAATGAATTCTTGCGCTTTAGAGTCTTCGCCTTTAGCGAAGCTTGCTTTTACTTCACGTTTGATTAAGTCACCAAATCCTTTTTCGCGTAACACTTCAAATGCAGACTCTTGTATGTCCTTTTTGATGTGCGCCACTACTTTCTCAGATGCGGTAACTTTTGATCCATTCGCGAGTGTTAATGATGTTAGATTCTTTGATCTTAAAAGATCAGCAGTCTCATCGTACAACTTCTGAAGTTTAGTATTTAAGTCTTTTTTATGTAACTCAATATTACTAATCTCAGCCATAGTTGATTCGATGTCTTGACATTTTGATCCCAAAGAGGACAAAGATCCGTCATCTAACTTACTAAGATCCTTAGATGATTGTTCTAAAGAACTTAGCACTGATGCGTTGTTCATTACGTTCTCCTATTCATATCTACTTCAATCGGATAATACTTCTGATGTCTTTTATCCCACTTCAATAGATTAAATTTACCCCTATTAATATCTGAACAATGAGCACACACTATGCCTATGAGTGAAGGATCACCAAGACAAAGAATGTAATCATCGTCAGTATATTCTTTGATTACCTTCTTTACTTTGGCAACTGCAGGTCCAGGTGATAAAACAACCTGAAAACCAGGGGGCATGACTGGAACTAACTTACCATACTTATCAGCAGATAAGATGTCCCTACCAGGCATTTCTTGTACAATATATACTATGCTCATATTTCCTTCTTTCTCGTTGCGTATTATATAGTAGTTGCAATCCGAATTACAAGCACTATATTTATAATTAGAAAGAATGAATAAAATACAGGACTACCCGTTTAAGACTGAGCCTTTTGCTCATCAGCTAGCTGCATTAGGTGCAGCTTTAGAGAAAGATAATTTTGCCTGGTTTATGGAAATGGGTACAGGTAAAACTCTTGTAGCTATTTATAACTCTAGCTATCTTTATGACAATGGACACATAGAAAGTCTTTGCGTTATAGCTCCCAAAACAGTTTACAAAAACTGGATAAGAGAACTTAATAATCATTTACCGGAACATATTGTGCCTGACATTTTTATATGGGGCTCTGATAACAAAGCAGAAGATAGAAAAAAATTAGATAAGATTTTTTTACCCAACGATAAGTTTAAAATATTTCTTATGAATATTGAAGCGTTCAGCACTAAAAAAGGAGTTGACTTTGCTAAGAAGTTTTTTCTTTCACACAGATGTATGGTAGCTATCGATGAAAGCACAACAATTAAAAACCCTACAGCTGCTAGAACAAAAAATATTTTAAAGATGTCACCTTTAATTAAGTATAAAAGAATCATGACAGGTTCTCCTGTTACTCGATCACCCATAGATCTTTATTCTCAATGTGCTTTTTTAAATGAAGACTTATTAGGGTTTAGTTCTTTTTGGGCTTTTAAAAATAGATACTGTGTAATGGTTAGAAGAAACATGCCTACTCATAACTTTAACATGATTGTAAGGTATCAAAGACTCGAAGAGCTTGCAGAAAAGATTGAACACTTTAGCTACCGCGTGCTTAAAGATGATTGTCTTGATTTACCTGAAAAGATATATCAAGTGCGTCATGTATCAATGACTCCAAAACAAATGGAAGCTTATGTTTCTATGAAGAGAATGGCCATCGCTAACATTGAAGGAGAAAGATTGACTGCACTATCAGCTCTAACACAAATTTTAAGACTACATCAAATAGTATGTGGACACGTAAAGCTTGATAACGGTGAAGTAAAAGAAGTTGAAAACAACAGGATAAAAGAACTTATGAACATACTTGGTGAAACATCCGGCAAAGTTCTTATCTGGGCAAACTATAGACATGACATACAAACGATTGCAAAAGAAATTGCCAAGGTTCATGGTCCAGGTTCCGTTGCTACTTTTTTTGGAGACACCCACAGTGAGGAAAGACAAAACATTGTAGATAGGTTTCAAAACGAAGAAGAACTAAGATATTTTGTAGGTAATCCTAAAACAGGAGGTTATGGTTTAACTTTAACTAGAAGTCACACTGTGGTATACTACAGCAACTCTTATGACTTAGAAGTCCGACTACAATCGGAGGATAGAGTGCACCGCATAGGACAAACATCAAAGGTCACTTATGTTGACCTAGTAACCGAAGGCACTGTAGATGAAAAGATTGTACAAAGTTTAAGAAATAAGATTAACATAGCGACGCAAGTCATGGGAGAGGAGTTAAAACAATGGCTGATTTAATTAAAGGTCCTAGAGTATTGTCTTTAGGCGCAGGAGTGCAGTCTAGCACTTTAGCATTTATGTACGAGTATGGTGAGATAGGTCCTATGCCTGACTTTGCTGTTTTCGCAGATACAATGGCAGAGCCCAAAGAAGTTTACGAATGGTTTGAATGGATGAAGACTAAGATTAAAAATTATCCTATTCATGTTATCAGTGCAGGAGACATAGAACGAGATTCTATTGAAGCAGCAGAAGGTTTACATACTTCAAGAACTCCACCTTTTTTTACTAAAGACCCAAACAAACGCAGCATGGGTATCTTAACCCGTCAGTGTACCGGGCACTACAAGATCGAACCTATTCACAAGTTTTGTAGACAATATATGGGTTATCAAAAAGGACAACGTGTTAAAAAAGGAACTGTTGTAGAAATGATCATGGGTATATCTCGTGACGAAACTTATCGTGTAAAAGAAGCTAGAAAGCCTTGGATCAAAAACGTATATCCTTTGGTAGAAAGAAATATTACTAGAGCTATGTGCAAGAAATGGTTTGAAGATCATGCTATGCCAAAGCCTCCAAGATCAGCATGTACTTTCTGTCCTTATAAAACCTGGAAAGAATGGAAAAATTTAAAAGATAATTCACCAGAAGAATTTCAACATGTTATTGAGTTTGAAAAGAAAATTAATGGTGGCTTCAAAGGTATGAGAGAGGGCTACACTGTCTTTGTTACTAAAGAAGGTAAGCCGCTAAGCGAAATTGATATTGATGAAAAGGCAAAAGACAATGGTCAGATGTCCATGTTTGATGAACTAGGTGGCGTTGCAATCAATGACTGTGATGGAATGTGCGGAGTATGAGGATAGTCTATCAAGATGGTGATTTATATTTAAGTCTAACCAAAGCAGAAGTTAAAAAAGTTTCAGAAAATAATGGAACACCTGTAAGATTGGATTTAGGTAATTTAAAAGTTTTGCACGAAGACATTAATAAAGCTGTCATGCAACACTGGTCTAAAGTTGAAGTCTGGGAAGCCTTAGAAGAACACGCTAGGTCTTAGCTACAATTTCAGCAAGATGCTCACAGCGCTTTGGTGTTTGTGAATGCCACCTGGAATCCTGCATCTCAGATGCGGCTGTCTTATAGTCCTTAACTCTTAAAGCTTTAAAAAACTTGAGGAACTTACTAACGCCTGTGGTTCCCAATTGAAAAACCATTTCCAAAATTACCTCACCTACGTGTTGTGGTACATCGTGACCAATCTTATCTTCTATTAACATGTCGGCTCCTGCTGCCGCTCTATTTAAATCCATTTCAAATATTTCCATAATATCTTCTAAAGGTATTTCTACTCCTTCAGCAAATCTTTCCATTTCATGTGGTAGTACGAGGTGGCCTATGCCCACAGTTTTTTTGCCTAGGCTGTCCAGGTATACAGAAGTCCTTAGCCCTTCATGGTCCTGTACCCGTGCTCGAAGTTCGTCTGTAAGTGTAATCATGAATCTAAACCTAGTTTAGCTAAAGTAGTTCTGAAGTCATCAAAAAAATTCCCGTCACCATACAAGGCAGGGTTGTCTACTGCTTCAATACCAAATGGTTCAGGAATGTTTGGTTTTTGTTTTAACTGAGTGAAGAAAGCATTGGGCATTACGTCTATGACTCCAGAGTTAATAGGTTCTTCAGTTACTGTTCCAGTAGTATTGCTGCCTGTTCGTACAACAGGTGGATCAGGAAAAAATATATCTCTTGCAGTGCCGAGTCCTGACATTATCAGATTTGCTCCCGGTATAAACGAAAGAGGGTTTAGTTCTTTACCCGCGTCTCTTACAAAACTTCCTAAGCCTCTAAGAAAATCACCACCTGCTTGACCCATTGTAGGTTGCATAGCGGTCATGCTAGGTGCGTTCATTTTTAAAACAGTAGCACCTCCTGGTGTAAGTTGAAAGTTTTTGTTAAGTAAATTTAATACACCAGAAGAATCCTTAACTCCTCCTGCATTTAAAGCTCTTTGATAATCAAAGCTGTCTTTCATAAACTTTTCTACATTGGCGGGTCTTTGATACTTTTCTGCAACAGGTCCTGCTAATCTATTTGCTATTTCTCTGGCAGCGCCTTCTCTAAGATTTGGATTAGAAGCCATTACGTTCTTCTCCTAAGACCGGCTTGTAATAGTTCATCTTGTGGAAATAAAACTTCAGCTGATTGTGAGTTAGCAGCGCTGGCTCCTAAAGGCTGGTTAATAACTTCATTAATATTTGGAACACTTGGCGATCTACTTACTTGATTTGCATCAGGAACTTTAACTGCGATCTCTGGTTGTTGAGCTGCGTCTGAAGTTGAAGTAACAGTTGTTGGTTGTACGGCTTCGTCTTGCTTTGTATCAGGTAGAAGTTTTTGCTTTATATCACTTATGAACTTACCTGTATCTAAATTGTTTTTGATAGCCATGTCTTTTAATCCACCAAACTCACTGTAAGAATCTTCTGCAGCTTCAATCATACCTAGTTGAGTAAAGTCGTTTTCTAATGAATCTTCTAAAGCTTGGTCGTTGTCAAAGAATCTTTCTAATGCTCTTCCTAAGCTGACTAAACTACTTGGGTTCTTTAAATACTTACCAGTTGATAAATCTTTCATAGCTTCTGTCATAGGTCTTAAAATAAAAGGTTGAGCCATGAGACGAGCAGAATACTTAGATAGTAAAACAGCAGCAATAGTTCCTGCAGGGCCTACTGTTAAAGTAGTAGCACCCACCAAACCTGCACCAGTTATACCTCTTAAGAAAGAACGTACACCACCGATCTGAGCTCTTCTGGCCAGGAAGGTAGAAAGGTTAAAGTTTTTATTATTAAAGAAAATAGCAGAAGCATCTGCAAATTCTTTTAAGGTATCTACTGTTAGTGTTTTTCCATCAGCGTCTTTTAATCTAGCTAAGTCCAAACCTTCACTAAGACCACGTAAGCCTCCATCATCTAATCTGCCAAATTGATCTAGTCCTAAATTCATTTTATATTTCTGAACATCGAAGGTCATCTTACCTAGGTCATCTGCAAGTCCTGCACTACCCTTATTTGTTGTTGTAAAAGCATCTTGAAAAGCTCTACCTAATTTAAAAGTCAAAGCTTCTTTAAAAGCATCTTCACCTGTTCCTTGAATACCGGCTGCTCTTAAATCTTCTATTTTTGCATTTTTAAAAATTTTATGAATTGTTCTAACTCCTTGTGGGTTAGATAAGGTAAAAGCTTTGTCAAACAAGGTATCAAGAAAACTACCACCCATTAAAACTTTATCTTGAAAATAAAAATTACCTACTCCTTTAAAATTTTTCTTTTGATCTCCCATGAGTATCGCATACTGAGCATAATCTTTATCGGCTATGTTTAAATTATCTAAGTATGCTTTTTTTAATTTACTAAAAGCTTCATCAGTAACGTTTGCAGGTTTGATAGGGTTACCTAAAATTCTTTCAAGAAAGTCTTGAGCTGCCATTAAATCATCTACACCTGCCTTGGCTGTCCTTTGAGTTCCTTTCTCTGCAAACTCCGCAAGAGTTGATGCTATTATATCTCTAGTGTATTTAATTCTGTCATAGTCCACAAAACGACCGGCATTCTTTACATTTTTTGGTTCAACTATTTCTTTAAATATATCAGAAATAGTTTTGATATCTCCTGATGCCCTACCAAAGTCAGTTCCGGCTTTTAACCTCTCTAACATTTCTTTTGAGTAGGTTTTTAAACTTTCAACGTCAAAAGCTTTGTTAAGAAGTCTTCCAGACTCATCGCGAAGTCTGTACTTGTCTAAAATATCATCCATCATCTTTCTGTCACCAGATAAAAAAGCTTCTCGAACGTTGTATCCCATTTTAGCCATCACACTAGAAGGTCCTGCTTTTGCAGCGTCAACGAGTTGTTTAAATCCAGGAACAGTGCCTTCACCTTTTTTAATAAAACCACCTACGTTTTTAGCATAAGCTTTTTCAAACTCAGGGCCAAAGAAAGGAACTCTACCTAAAACGTTAGGTAAAGAACTTACAATAGGAATATTTGAAACCTCTGCTCTGCCTGGTTCTACTCCTATATTTTTTAATCTATTATAAATTTTTTCATTAGGAGAAAGTAATCTTGTTCCACCTGCTTTAAATAAGCTCATCACTGGTCTAACCGCTGTTAAACCACCACCCAACATTAAGTCAAACTGTGTTTCTTTTTTTAAATAATCAACTAGTTGTTCTTGAGTTGGTCTATTGATACCTGTCTCATAACCAATCATTTCTCCGTACTCGTCAAAACTAGGACTGTATAAAACTCCTTTTGAATTTAGATGAGTCATCAAACCTTCGTAGCCTGCTAAAGAAGATATATAAGCTGCAGTTCCACCCAATACAGCGCCTACGGCCGCTCCAGGTAAACCAAAAAATTTACCAATGTTAGCTCCTATCTTAGCTCCCGCTACTGTTCCTCCCAAAGATGAGGAAAGGCTTGTTAACAATTTTAAACCAGGTAATGGATTAGGTCTATCTGTAAAGTATTGAAACTTGTCATCAAGCTCGTTCAAATCATATGTTTCAGGATGCATCATTCTATCGGTGTAGCCATATTGATCCATGAAGTAGTCAATGTTTTTAATAATTTCTTGTTCCGGTAAACCTTTCTTCATTCCTTCAGTAGCTACCTTAGAAATAATTTGTTGCATACCTTCTAAAGGAAGTTTAGCTGAAGCGAATTTACCTGCTGACTCATACTTTGTTGCAGCTTGTGAGAAACCTAGTATTTTAGGTAACTCTGCCCCTGGTTCTAAAGTATTATTGTCTTCTCCCTCTACTAAATCTCCCTCAGCAAATTCTTTTACATCTTGTAAAGTAATTCCGTCCATAACTTCAGGATTATCTGTTTTCTGCTGAAACTGCATTCTAGCTAAGTACATATCATCAAGTGTTAAATAGTTTCTCATTAATAAGTTACTCCAAAATCATCTAAGATACCTTTTAAATTAAAATATTGAACTTTTTGATTAATGTTTTGACCTGTTGATTGTAAATCGTTTTGATTAACTTCTTCAGTAGAAGGACCCTCTTGAGATACTTTAGAGTTTGTCCCTACAGGAACACCATCTTTTATGGCTGTTTTAAAAACAGAAACTTTGTTTGGAGCCCATTTATATAAATCATACACACCTGCTGACTCTGTCATAAAGTTTTGTTCCACCATACTGTTGTATCTTTTAACAGTTGCTTCTTTAAACTCTTGTAGTTTAGCATTAAGTTCTTGAGGACCTGTAAATATACTACTCATCTTAAACTCTCCAATAGAAGATTCAATTGTATCTTTTAACAATCGTTGTTCAGGTTGTTGAAAACGAGCGAATTGAATACCTAGTACCTTAGATTTTAACCCTAATTGAAATACTTTTGGATTTACGCTTAGTGTCTTACCTGCAATATTAAAATTATATTTTTCTAAATTGGTCGGTTCTGGTCTTATAAATTTCCCATCTATGAATTCAATACCTTCTTCCGCTGCCTCTCTTCTAAGAAGATCAAAAGTATCTTTAGCGTCTTGTACAACATCACCAATTCTAACCATAGTTGTTTCTCCGAATTGATTAGCAACAGGCAGTGTACTGTCGGCTGTTAGTCCTTTTGATTTCATGTATTCTTCAACAGCTTTAGGATTATTAATCATTTCATTCATTGTAAAGCCTTCAAAAATGTTTGCTTGAAACACTTCTTCATTTAAAACATCAATAAATCTCTGATTATAATCAACACCTTGCGACTGTAGTAATAAATCTTGTTTCATTCTTGCCTTAGATTCGTCATTTGCATCTAAACCGTCTATTGTAGAAAAAGCTAACTCAAAATCTGCAGCTTGTTGTTTAGTATAAAGTTGAGCGGTATCAACGTTATTTGTTAAAGCAGAGATAAAATCTCCCGCTTTAGCAAAACTTAAGTCTACTAATGCTTTTGGACCAACAATAGCCTTTCCTGTATCTCGATCCACAAGATCTTCTCCTTGAATCGCAGTGATAAAATTAATTGATCTTAAATAATTGTTCATAATAGGAAGTGATTCTTTAAAAAATGTGTCTTGATCACGAACACCGTAATAAAAAGGCTTTTCTTGTTGAGTTTCAAACATAGCGTAAGGACGTGCAAAAATTACGTTACCACCACCTACATCAATTGGTTGAAGAGCGTTTAACTGATCAAACTCTGCTTGACTATCTACGGCTACAAAGTCAGGAGAATAACTCATAATAGAACCATTTTGGTTAAAATTCTTTTGTCTTAAAAATTTTGTTGTTTTAAATAGCTCGTTTTGTTTGGCTTGATTAGCAGCGACAGTGGCCGCTCTATCTAAAATGTCTTGTTCTCTTTCAAGCGCTAAAGAAACTGCGCTTGCACCGAGCTCTCTTTCATAAGCTTTTTTATCCTGAGCTAATGTAACAGCAGTATTAAGAACAGGACCACTAGCTTGACCTAAAACATCTAAGAAACCTGCAACACCTTTTTCGCTTGTTTTACCCGACACTAAGTTAGATGCTAATTGTAATAACAGTAAAGCAGGAGTTGTTTTGTCCTCTACCGCAGTAGATTCTCTTAAAAGATCCTTAAAACGTTGAGTTTCTTTTTCAAAATCGAATTCTTCGCCCTCTCTGTTGGCTATGTCGTTTTGAGCGTTTTTTTTACTTGCAAAGCCTTCTTCACCACTACTACTGTTGTTTATAACTTCATCTTTTTTCTCATTTACTATGTCATCGTTAGGCTTCTCTTCTCCGCCACCTAATAAATTAATTAAATCTTTTGTTCTTTTGTCTATTCTAATTGGATTTTCACCACCTCTTGTTAGATCTGTTTGTGGTTGAGGGAAAGGACCTTCTTTAGCTAAACTTTCCATTAAAGACAGGTCTCCGGTCTTTGTATCTTTGAAAGGCACACCAGGACCACCTATGGCCTCTGCTTCTTGAACTGATTTTTCATCTTGAGGAAAGTCATAGACACTTCTCGTTAACCCTGTTTCCTGGTCATCTGTTAACCCTCTTTCTCTAGCTTGCTTAAATCCTTCAACCAAAGCTTTTTCAGCTTGTCTTATTTCACCTGCTCCAACACCAATCTTTGCTAGGTCAAATGCAAAGTTAGGTTGTTTAACTGCGTCTATTAAAAAGTTTAATCTTTTATTTGATCCTACTGGAAAGTTCTCACTAAAATAAGTCATTGGGTTTTGATTAAATTGATCGGGAAAACCATATGGATTTTTTTCCGTTTTAGCTCTAAAGCCAGAGCCCTGACCTGTATTAACTGTTCCTCTATCTAAACCAAAAAAACCAGTTCCTAATTCTTGAACTATACCTCTATTCAAATCTTCGACAGGAGCTAATAAGTAATTAAACATATCTCCATAGTAATCAGGAGCAGCTTTAAAAGTTTCTTTTGCATTCTCAATTAAAGATTTTGTAATATAAGCAGATGTGCCTGTCTTTTTTTCTTCTTTAGCAGTCTTAGCACCAGAGGCTATACCACTAAGAAAGTCAAAACCCAAGATAGGTTTAAAAAGACCTGAGTCGTAAACACTGTTTGGACGAGCACCACGAGGTTCGCTTCTTACCGAAGATCCTCCTCGATAATTTTGAACAAACATTTTTCTATCAAGAACATTAGCCATTCATTTTCCTATGAGAAACTAAACCCCGAGTCACCTAAGAGAGAACTTATACCAGCTAAGCCTACGCCTGCACCAAGCAACTGACTAAATGGAGAAGGAGAAGGTTGAGTAGTAAACACTTGTTGACTTGAAGGCACTCCTCTTAAAATGTCAGAGGCAAATTGTATTCGACCAAAAGGTTCTCTTTGAGCTTCTAAAGTATTTTGACGAGCTACATCACGTTGCATTTGCTCTTGTTGTTGTTGCAGTCCACCAAGACCCAGTAATTGTCCTATGTCTTGAAAGCCTGCTGTTTGAGCCATAGAACCTAAGCCTGCTGTTTGTTCAGCTATGCCTTGTTGCGCTATGCCTCCTGCTAATGTTTGTTGACCCAACTGACCAAGTGTTGCAGCTGAACGTAACTGTTGTTGCTGAGCCTGTAAAAAATTTCTTTGTAAGTCTTCTGCTATTCTTCTTGATTTAATATCTTGTAGGTTTCTAGCTAGCTCTGCTCTTTGAACACCTTCACGGCCTCCACCAAAAGCACCTGAAGCAACTGCCTGAGCGTTAGCTTGGTTTTGAGCCATAGCTCCTTGACGATCGATTTCAGCTAAAACATTTTGTGTAACTCCTTGCTGATAAGGATCCATAAACTGTGAAACTCCAGAAGGTCCTACCATGTTAACACCTTGTCCTATGGTTCCAATGCCAGCCCCTAAAGTTGTACCCGCAGCTCCTAGTTGTTGTGAAGCAGCTCCCAGGTAAGGTTGATATGCTCCGATACCAGAAGAAATTGTATTACCTGTAACAGCAGTATTCGCTGCAGACATAGCAGTGTTTTGAAAAGGTTGAAAACCTGCAACACTAGCAGCAGGAACAGATTGAGAAGTATTCGCTACTCCAGAGGGTCCAAAGACCGACTCTAATAATTGTTCTGTTCTTTTTTCAATAAACTCTGGTTGTCTAATTATTTGTTGATTAACTGCCATTATGCCGTACCTACCATATTATTTAATATACCTTTTTTCTGAGCGTCTTGTAACCCATAAAAGAAAGAGCCTCCCATTTCTTTTGCTTGATCTAAACCTTTAGCACCCATGCTATAACCTATGTCAGCTACAGTGTTAGCATTAACGACAAACTCTCCGTCAGCTAGTTTAGCATACACAGTGTCCTTGTTCGGTGATCCGCGGTCATCGGATATTGGACCTTCTCTCTCTAAGAAAAGATCTCTTCTAGGACTATTCGTTTGAAAATTATCTATATTGCCGTCCATCATCATACCTTCTGCAGCTCCTATTGTTAGAACACCTTTTCCTGGACCAGTAGGAACAATCTTAGGGTTTTGAAACTGATCCATTTTAAATTTTTCTTCTTGCATCTGTTGAAGTATTTCTTGCCTACGTTGTTCTCTTAACATTTCAAGCATGTCTTTATCTGCCTGGCTAAAATTAAAATCATCGTCGGCCTGCTTACCCTCTTTAGCGTGCATGATACCACCATCCTTAGCCATGTTGTAAGAGAATAAACCTCCTTGACCTGCCACTGGTTGTATCAGACTTGCCATACCTGTAGGTAAAGATCCTTGACTACCTATTTCCATTTCAGGAGGCATGTCAGGACTCGCTCCCTCATCAAAAAATCCTGATGTTGATAAAAGACCAATACCACCTGCTACCAATTCAGGATTACTTTTTGCAAATTCTAAAAACTTACTCATCTTTCCATCTTTAGCAATTGTCTCTCCACTTAAAACATTTTTCTGTGCTTGTTTTAATATTGCTTCTTCTGAATCACCTGTGCCTAAAGCTTTTAACGCATCAAATTCTTTTAAAGTATCTCCACTAATATTTTTACCACCTGATATAACCATCTGACCTTTACCACTTGCGCCTGCTGTATCATAAACAGGAGTGCCACCAATCATTCTTGCAGCCTCTGCGGTTTCAGATGGTAAATACTTACCCCCAAAACCTAAATTAGTCATGCCTGGAGAAAAAGATCTTTGACCAAAAGATCTTAATATTCCTGAGTTGCCTCCGACAACACCAGGTATTGTACCTTGTGAAAAGAATTGTCCTATTGGTCCAGAACCGCCTGATAAGAAACGTTGACCGCCATAACCAATACCACCTGCTATTAAAGCATTTTGTAAAGCGTCACCGCCTTCGTCTCCTCTAGCTAAAGAACCTAAACCAGAACCAAGGGCAGCACCTGCCGGACCTGCAACCGCATATCCAATAGTACCACCAACTGCAGGTAAAACGTCTTTAATACCTTCAACAAACTTTTTTAACATCTATCATTCCCCGGTTTCTGCTCCACTTAATAAATTAGGTGCAAGTACATGCACATCTCTTCTTATATCTTCTTCAGTAGTATCAGTTGCAGGGTTGGCTATATCAGCGTCAGCTTCGTCGTGTGAACTGTATTCATGTCCTGTTTTAGTATTTGTAACCGTTGTTTCAACCTTCGCGCTATAAACGGGAACTTGCTTTCCCCCAATAACGTCGTAACGTAGAATCTTAGGTTCATCTACAATTTTTGCCATAATATAGTTTTATAGGTATAAAACCACGAAATCAATAGCTTTATAGCTGTTGTTTAATTTCAAGAACAGATACTTCTATCATAGCTCTGCTTGCTGCATTAGCCTGAACCTTAAGGGAGTCTCCTTCTTGATACACTAGGCTTGAGTTTATTGTATTAGTGTCAGACGCAGATACATCAACTTGAAATATTTGAAAATCTGCAGTTCCATTATTATGATCCACATTGACCGTAACTGCATTTGACCCATCATAATTGTGGGTATTGATTGTTTTTACAATAAAAGTAGACACTGGAACCGGTGGAGTAGCAGCTACATTAGCTGTGGGAACTGTAAAAACAGTTGTTAAATCCGTAGAAGTAACGTTTGTTATAAATCTTTTAAATACGTCAGCCATTTAAAAAAACCGACCTTCTTGTAGCTTCTTCCTGAGTATCTTGTGTATACTGCGTATTGAGCTGTTCTATCAATGCTTCAAGTTGTCTTGTCAACTCAGAAAACTGTTGCCTCTCATACTCCTCAGGAGCATCAGGAAATCGAGTAAGAACTAATTTTGCCATAAGTATATTCTATCTGTATGTTTTCTTTTTCCAAGAGAAATTTTTATAAGCATTTTCAAAACGAGAAAAGAAAGTAAAAGCATGTTTTTTAGTCGCTTCTTGATCAAAATATTTGAAATCAGATTTCCACTCTTCTCTTTTAAAAGGTATGACCTGCACCATAGGACTGCCTTGTTGCAACATTAAAGGAGGCTTATTGCTATCCGATGTCCAGTAGAAAGGAAAATTTACTATGAAGGGGTAAACGTCTGTATCTACAACGCCGTCAATTATTTGAAAGGGAAGATTTGTATTGTTTGGTTGTGTAAAGAAACAACTATATCCTGGTGGAGTTTTAATTTGCCAAGTATTATTAAATTTAAAAATTCTATCAACTGTTCTTCTATTATATCTTAATTCCTCAGGAACCTGAATATCTCCATGGAAGTTTACACCAAATTGAAATTCATCTTTAATCATGTTTTCATGTATTTCAAAATTCATCACTAATTTTTCTTTATCATACCAACAATTAATATCTGTAGAAAAAGGTATCATGTACCCGGTCTTGTAAGCATCTAAAAAAGGAATACATGTCTTAACAGTTTTATTTCCCCAGACCTTATTGCCCCCTGTATATCTTTCTAATTTTTTATAATATTCTGGTATGTTATTTAAAGAAGGTGTTGGTTTAGGTATTTCACCATATTCAGAACGCCATTCTTTAGAGTAATATTTTGAACTAAACTGTATTGTTTTCATCTAATTTAAAATTACAGGAGAATATTAACCTTTCATTATCTGTGTTTCTCAAGACTTCATGAGGTATAAAACTATTAAATATAACTATTTTGTTTGTTTCTGCGGACACTTCTATTTCCTTACAACCAATGTACGGATGACCAGGCATATAAAAGGTAGTAGGTGATGATTTTTCTGTTGCTTGTAAATAGTAAATTAAAGCGTATCTATTTTCAAAAGTGTCGTGTATGTGTAATTGATGATGTGATTTGTCATCATACACTTGAAACCAAGATCTATTAATTTCAGGAGAATGAAGTTTTAATATGTTAGTGGAAAAAGAAACAACTATATTATTAATATATTCATTAAAATCTTTAAGCTCTGGTTCTTTTAAAATTTCTTCTACTTCTAAAAACGTAGTTAACATTGTGTCTCTTTTAAAAACAAAATTTTTTAAATAACTTTTAACTTGTGTGCTATCAAAATCTACCTTGAATTCGTAGATACAAGCATCAAAATAAGTTCTTTTTACGTCTATCAACTATCTTTTGCCGTCTGGTTGTATATCAAAACGTTGAGTACCAACCCTCCATGCTGTTCCTGTGGTGTTAGATACAAGGTTTACGGTAAACTCTCTGCCTCTACCTCTTAAACTTACAAATTGAGTTGTTTCCTCAAAACTTGCTGTTTTAATTACACTTGTACTGTTGTTAGGATAATTCTTAAATTCTAGTTTTGCGTTTAAAACACCTTCTTGATCCTGTATGTCGGGTATTAGTTTTGAAACTAATGCAAAATCATTACCCTCTCCTATCTGCACTGCTCCAGATTTAACAAAAGCAGTCATAGCTTGACCATCTGCATTGTTTCCTGTTTCATGTAAAAACAACTGACTTGCTCCATCAGTTAACCCAAGGATAACTTCGTTGTTGGCTGTGGTGCTTGCTTTGTATTCTGTTGCTATTGGGTTATCAAAAACTTCTCTATCATTCCATGTTGTTCTATTTAAAGAACCTATCCACCAGGTCTGTTCCATATAATTATAAGCAACAACAGCGTTTATTTGATCAGACCCTGTTCGTGCATAGAACCACATAATTTCATTGTACTCTCCGTTATGACCTACAAAAGCATTTTCAGAAGCAGTTATATTAATGTTGTCAAAAACAAACTGTTCTACTGTACATGGTAGCTTTTTAACAGAACCATCAAATAAGAAAAAAGAATCTTGAGACATCCAGTAAGCTACACCATTTAGATCAAGTCCTGCGTGCTGACCTATAATTCCACAGTTTTGTCCCAACTGTCTAAGACCAAAAGTAAAAGGTGGACCGATAAACTGCATTGAGTGTAGTGAGGTGTCAGTCCATACAAGTATCTGACCTCTTGATCGCTCTGCGGCCACGATTCGTGATCCATCGGCGATTCTTAATGAGCCTGCTGTATTCTCTGCTGTTGGTTGATATGTTTCAATGTCTTCTTGACTTGAAAATCTAATTAACAAATCATCTTGAGATGTGGTAGTTCCAATAGTTTTTTCAGTTCCCATAATCAATAAATGTCTATCAGGTGTTGATACTAAACTTAATCTTGAAGCAGTAGGAGCATTAGTGACTGCGGTGCATCTTGTAGAAACACCTGCTGAAGTGTCCCATTTAAAAGTTCCTCCATTAAGAGCAGTAGCTATTAGGTCCTCTCCAAAATTATCTAAAGACCATTGTCTTGCTTGAAGAGTTACGTTTGATGTAGATCTTGGTGTACCATAAGTAGACACGTTCCATACGTCTGTGCCCCATCCAAAAGCAGCAACCGAGAACTCTGGTCCAGGGTTAATTTGATACTTCATGTTGCCTGTTCCACCTCCGGCTGCTGTTGAACCAGAAGCATTATTAAGATGTGTTAATACATAAGCTGCTGTGTTTACAACAGAAGTGACCTCAAATTCTTGATTCATGTCAAGACCGTCTACAGCAGAAAAAGAATCAAAAGTAACAAAACTTCCTTCTTGGCAACCGTGTCCTGCATCAGTTACGACAACGGAAGCAGTTCCGTTGGTAGTGAAAGGATTTGTTCTTGCTTGTGTTCTTCTAAGAGGGGTAACGTCATAAGCTATACCCTCCTCAATAACATATAATTTTCTATCTGTTCCTACCGCGATGTATCTTGTTCCGTCTAGACCTACCCATGAGTGTTGATCACGAGATGCTCCAATAAGTGAAGTAGGTATAAATTTTTCCCATCCCTTAATTTTTTGTGCAGATCCTTGAAAGAAACGTACATTATCACCATCAGTCCATTTGCCTTGACCTGTATAATCAGTGACTTCTTTATTGATACCTGGAGCTGGTCTAAAATTAACTAGGGGCATTTGTACAATATACTATATTTATTTTACTAGATCAAAATTAAAAGCTACTGATATTCTTTCGTGACCGTCCTGGTTACAAGGGTGAACTGCGTGAGGTATCCTATCATCAAAGAACACAATATCTTGTTGCTTAGGTGAATATTTTACCTCTTCGTGATACACACAAGGCACTAAATGACTAAAGCTTATGGGACATTTATCACAGCATACTTTGTGATAATATACCACTGACCAACCCCCTTCAATAGTATGTATGTGAGGAACATTCCAATCACTACCTTTATTAGCATTGAGCCAAAAAGAATTCATACGAGCCTCTACTCCTATTTCCTTAAGTCTAGCCACTGCAAAAAATATTAAATCTTCAAACCCAAAATTAATGTAGTTGCTTTGATAACCTCCCACATTTGATACTGTTCTACCGGGGTCATATCTACGAACGTATGAGATCTGATCTTCTAGGGTATTTAAGTCACCTGTATATTTAGTTACATAAAAAGAATCTTTTCTAATTAAAAGTTCTTTCATTATCTTGGTTTAAATAAACTACCTACATGTCCAGTAAAAGCTCTGTTACCAAAGTGAGTTAGAGGCATTGATACATCTGCCCAAATTTCTCCACCTAACTCTTGCCACAATCTTGAAAAATAATAATCTTCTGACAAATATCTTTTTTGATCTCCTGTTTGATAAGGACCCACTGGAAAAAAGTCATAACAATTATCTGATTTAAAAGACTGTCCATTAACAATTTGATCAGACTCGTACTTTCTATCAGGATAGGCTTTCTGCATTTTAGTAAATACTTCCCGTTTAACTAACATCATTCCAGTAGCAGCTTCATTAACTTGACAATAACCATTAACTATTTTTAAATTCTGTGGATCATCAAAATTTAAATTGTAACCTAAAGCTTTTATTTCTATTTCTTCTGGAGTTGCATCAGGGTTGTCTTGAAGAATTTGTTTAATTTTCTCAAAGTGTATGTACTTTCTTGGATAGATACCACAAACAACATCTTTGTCTGCCATCAACAAACGTTCAACATTAGAATGATCGAAGCCTATGTCTGCATCTATAAATAGAAGGTGAGTTGCTATAAAGTCTTTTTGATCTAGCATCATAGTTACCATAGTATTTCTTGCTCTAGTTATTAAACTTTCGTTACCCATGGATTGAAACCTTAATCCTATATTGTTTGCCATAGTGTATTGCTGCACACTTAATAAACCGTGACATGTGTTTTCTGTTAACATGCCGCCGTACATTGGCATGCTTAAAAAAACTTTAAATTTCTGATCCTTTATTTCATTTCTATCTATCATCTTACTCCTTTATGTTTATCTTCCATACGTTAATTAGTCTTAAATTATTAGTGTTTTGAAAATTACTACCTATATGTTCCAAGTGCGCATCAAATAAAACTAGCCTGTTGGGAAGAAAGTTTATGTAATTTACTTGATCATTTTCAAAAATTACAGTTCCCCCTAACCAATCTTTATTGTAGTGATCGTTTAAATAAAGTAAAGCAGTGTGAGAAGAATTTCTATCTATGTGTAGATATCTAGGAATTATAGAATCTCCATTTGAATAAGATCTATAAACACTAACTTTCTTTTTAAATATCTTTTCCATGTGTAAAATACAGTCCTCCAGGTAGAATTTGTCAGTGTGGTCTTTTTCTATGTGATCATTGTTAAGACGCCAACCATCAAGAGAATGTGTTACCATTTTGTTGTACATGTCTGGAGAAAAGAAATTGTTAAACACTTGTATCATAAAATTGTAATTACATTTTCTTTAGCTCTTATTGCAAAAGAAATTAAATTTAAAGTTAAACATATGTCCTTATCTTTTTTAGGATACTCGAGTTTGTTTTCTGTAAAACAAATTACAGAGTCTGATTTTTCAAGCTTTCTATATATTTGATTTTGATCACCTTCGACACTATCGGCTAAAAGTTCAGCACAATACTTGTCTTCATCATTGGGCTCTTCTCCGTTAAAGCCACAACAGACTATGTCCCAATCTTTGTCACTGTCTTTGATATAGTCCGACACTGCTTGAATATTACAAAAACCACATATGATTACGTTCTTATCTTTTAGTTTATCTAACATACCACCGCACGCCCGCGACCTATGTAATACAACTTTATCTTTAAGATCAACATTCCATATTTGACTAGGAGAATTAACATAGGAATAAAAAAAACTTTTGTCTTTAGTAGACTTACCTATTGTCACAGAAGTAATATTTTTATTGTAGAGATCTCTAATTTTTTTTTCGTCAGCGGTCATGTAATACTTTAATGGTTTTTTAATTGAAACCACTGCAGCTACTGTTGCAGCTCTAAGAACATCAATAATTACTACGTTATCTTCTAGTTTTTTTAAATCAAAAGGTTGTTCGTATATTTTATACATGCCTTACAAAAGAAATATCATTTAGTTCCTGTATCCTGTGGTTCATACTTAAGTATTCTTTTCTAATACAACTTGAAATAGTTAGTTGATCTCTGCATTCATTTTGAAAACAAGTGTGTGTTAGGTCAAACCATTTCATACCAATCATGTGATTTTCTTTAGTGTTCTTTCTAATCATCCAACATGTATCAGTGGAGTAAAACTCTCCCGTCTTATGTTCTTTTACTTTGTCTAAATCTTCTACGGGTATTAACTTATGAATTTCTGCAAAGTCCATTTCTTCTTGAAAAGTTCTATTTTTTTCGTGTTGACATACCATGAAGTTAGGTTGTTCATTGTTTATAATGTCTACACAAAGTTCGTAAAATTTCTTAGGTTGATAAAACTTATTATCTACCCAAACTGTGTAATCAAACTCTTCAAAAAGAAAAAAGTTTGGACACATTTTTATAAGTCTTTGTCTCTTAGGGTTTCTTAACTGTGTATATTCATGAGCTATATTTCTATACTTCCAACCTTTATTGGGCTCGGCTTGCGGGTGATTATCATGAAAGTAAACATAATCTAGTTCAGGTATTTTTTGTTCCTCGATGCAAGGTATAAAACCTCGATTACCTGTTTGTGCCGTATAAAATATTATCTTAGCCATGTTATCAATTGATACCTCGTGCCTGAGGTGATTTTTCTTACTCCGTGTGGATACATGAATGTAGAAGGAAAAACAATAACATCACCTTTTTTAAACTTATATATTTCTTTTTCATCGAAAAAAGTAAAGTCTCCACCCTCATACTCTTCGTTTAAACATATAGACACTGTAAGCCTTTTCTTTCCGGCGTCTTCACCTATGCCGTCATCATCATGCTCAGAGTAATAATCTCCAACGTTCATTTGTCTAAGAGAGTAACCCACATCCTGTTCTATTTTTAAATGTTTTGTTTGTGTTACTTTAATGTAATCGTCTATCAAAAAACCTATGAACTTAAATATATCTTGTTCAATTGTTTTTCTTACGTAGCTATTTTTTTTATCTATAACAAAGTTATCGCTTATCTGTATTTCTCCAACATGTCGATCGTTGTTAGCATTAGTACCCCTAAAAAAAAGTTCTTCTTTATATGCCTCTATAATGTTATCGCAGTATTCGTGAGGAAAAGTATTTCTGTGATAGATGTAGTCAGTAAGTAGACCAGACATTATCTTTTAATGTAACCAATGTTTTTTCTACCATCATAAATATGTGGTTTATATTTATCATCGTCTTGATCTACATAATGAAGAAAGACTTGAACACAATGATCCTCTCTTAAGTCTTCTCTCCAATGAACCAAGTCTTCACCTGAATAAACAATACCATCACCTGGTTTTAATGTTTGACCAGACAATACCCTAACTCTTTTATCCCCATCATAAACATTATCCGTAGAGTTGTCGTCGTGAACACCAAAATAAATAGGCCAAGGTGCTCCTCCTATATTTAGTGTTACGGAATATTGACAAGAAGGCCTGTCTGTGTGAGGAGGTAAACCTTCTCCGTTTATGTATACTCTTGAATAAGTGTAAGAAGGTGCAACATTCTTTTGTGTTACTTGTTTTATAATTGGTTCTAATTCAGCTAGTAATGCTTCTGATAGAACATCACAGTATACTCCTCTTATATAAGGTGCTCTTGAATACAATTTATTTGCTTCTGCAGCTTCTCCAAACTCCTGGTTTGTGCAAGCTTTTAAAATAAAGTAATTGTATATTAATCTACAAACACTAGGCTCGATCATATTTTCAACTACTGCATATTTGTTATTAGCAAAATATTCTATTGGATCCATACTACTAAAACCTTTCTTTCTCCTTCAGTGACAGGTTCAACTTTATGACTATACAAAAAGTTACTTGGAAAAATAACTGCTTGGTTTCTTCTTAGCTTAACAGGATTGCTGTCATTTAAAACTTTTAGTTCTCCACCACTATAATTATCATTAAGACCTATTAACATGGTTAGTGTTCTAGGCGCGTGCTTTGCAGAATCGTCTGTGTGCCAATCGTAGTGACCCCTATCATCTGCAGTGTATTTCAAGAAATGCAATACAGGAGTTGATTCTATTTTTGGAGACAAAGGATGATGTTTAAAAGTATCATTATATATATCATAAAGCCTTGTAACTAATTTCATTGACTCGTTATATACAATTCTTTCTGAAACGTTCTTTATGTCTTCTTCATTAAAGAAGTGACCATTAACTGATCTAACTTCCTTTTCATTGCGAACTTCACCTTTTTCACCAATAGTTCCCTGTGATGAAAAGTTTTCGCCTAAACTTTTATAGATAACGTTATCAATAGATTTGAAATATCCCTCTTTAGCGATATTTTCAACTTTGACTATGAAGTCTTGAATGCTGTAGTTATGCACCTAAGATGTTATTTTTAGCTGTGGTTGCTGCAGTGTTAGCAGCGTTACTCGCATTAGTGTCAGCAGAAGCATAAGCCTCGTCTGTCATAGGACTTGTGTTTGCTGTGAAAGCTGCAATCTGTGCGGTATGCTCAGTCTCATAAGTTGAGTTCCATGTTTCCGCATATGCCTTCTCACCATTCCATCTTGTAATCATGGTATTAGCCCATGCCGGTATGCCGTTTGCATCAGCAATAGCTAAGTTGTCATCAGTTCCAACATACTCAATATGACCTGTGTTAACAGTTGCCTTATATTGAAGAGCATGTACGTTTGAAGGAATTATGTCTGCAGAACTTATATTGTGATATCCTACACCGTCAATAATGACATCAGCCTGAGTCTCACCTGAGTAATCTGCCGGACCATTATTTGTATTATTTGGGTCTATACCCGCATCAAAGATTATGCTTATTTGATTATTTGCGGTTACGCTGTTTATTGTTATTGCCATTTTTTTTAACTACCTTTTTAGTTCCTTTCTTCTTTTTATCAATTTTTTTGCCTCTTAGCAACTGAATATCTTCTTCTGGTTCTTCTCCTTTATCAATATCTTCTTGTGCGTTTCCTATCTTATCCCACATACTACCTACGTTATTGAGCTTAGGGTTTTGTTGTTCTTTATTCTTTTGATCAACCATGGCCAAGGTTACCATGTTTGCTTTGACCATTTCATTACGAAAAGACTCTACGGCTGCAGTTGTTTGAATTTGTTTACCATTGTTTTCAACCAATAATAAAGGTAGCCAAGCTATAGAACATCCCCATTCTTGAACAGGACTGCCTGTTTGAGGATTGTTACCTTGAAGCATGTTGTACCAAATACAACGATGTTTCATACATTTCTTTTTAATTAATGGACATTGTCCATCTGGATCAAATATTGGCATTAGTCCTTGGTAGCGGCTATTACATCCTCATGTTTAACATTCATGGCAGAAACACTAAGGCTTGCTGAAGCTGAAGACACAGTGCCTGCCATTGTAAATGGACTTGATACAGGGTGTGAGTGTGCCCCGCCTCCTCCAGTAGATCCTGTTGAAGAACTTGGAGCGTTAACTGCCTGATAGTTGTTTTCGTTAGAAGGTGATTGAAGAGCTCTTGTGGCTCCTGGTGAAGGGTGTGTATGCGCTGCCATTGTTGGAGCACTAATAGTTGTATCTCCTGATGTTCCTGAAAGAGATCCAGGACTGGAAACTGCAAAAGGAACTGTTTTAGCTTCTGTTGTTTTTGAACCAGTAAATACCGCAGAAAAAGCATCACTACCACCAACTCCGGCACCTGTTCCTGTAACGACTCTTAAACAACAATCATTTATAGTAGCAGCTGTATTTTGTGTCCAACCTGTTGGTGATGAACCTTGATAAAATAAAGCAGTAGTTCCTGAAGGTATGGAAGAAACTCCTGTAAGAGCAGATCCATTACCAGAATAAGAGGCAGCATTAATTGTTCCGTTAGCTGCTGTAATTACGGTTGAGGACACTGTTAAATTGTTTTTGACTGAAAAAACACCAAGAGAACTTGCAAATAAATCAATCATGTCATTGCTTGCATTATTATAAGCTATGGTATGAGCCCCTTGAGTAATGGCCAATGCGTTTGCAGAGTGCCCGGTAGCACAAACACTTAAAGTGTGTGAGCCAGAAGTATTATTAAAAAATATGTAATTTGATTCAACAGCGGGTATAAATACTTTGATATCTCCTGACAGAGCTCCTACAAATTCTATGACTTTATTTGCTGCTTCTGAGTTAGGATCACCATCTACTGTAGTGAGTGTTACGTCTATGGATCCTGCTACAGACTTGGATAAATAACCTGCAGAAAAAGTATCTGCTGTTTGTAAATTAGTGTTAGTGTTGTTACCCCAAGTATTAGCGTTAGCACCTGTTTGTTGTAACTCAAACTTATATCTATCTGAATAATTGCTGCTCATAATTAATCCTTTGTTGCTATTATTGAATCCACTGATTTAAGTGTCATAGCAGGAACACTTAAACTTGCTGCTATTGGAACTGTTCCAGAAAAACCTACATTACCTGATAACGGATGACTGTGGGCACCTGATCCACCTGTCGATCCTGTTGAGGTTCCGTTGTTACCCATGTTATATGAGTGCGGGCGAGTAGGATGATTTACCCGTCCTCTTCCTGAAATCTGTCCTCCCGGTGCTTGTCTTGGGTGAGTATGTGAAACTAATGTAGGAGCACTAATGGTTGTGTCCCCTGAAGTTCCTGAAACAGGAACTGCTGATAAGCCTGACATGTCAACTGTTAAAGTTGCTGTCGCAGTAGTTGAAGTAAACACATCACTAAAACCATCTGAACCACCAGTGCCTCCACCACTGCCTGTAACTACTTTTAAAGTAGAATTATTCAGTGCTGCTGTTGTGTCTATTGTAAAACCTGTGGGAGCTGCTGATTGAACAAACAAAGCTTTGGTGCCTGCGGGAAATTCTTGAACTCCTGAAAGACCTGATCCGTCTCCTTTTAATGTAGTGGCTGCTACAACACCATTTGCATTAAGTGTAATATTATCACCAATTTTAAGTTGACTAATTGCTCTTACAGTACCAAGAGATCCTGCAAAAAGATCTACTACTTTGTTTCCTGTACAATACTGTATAGTGTGAGATCCTTGTGATACAACAACACCATTTCCAGTGTGTCCTGTTG
>TARA_R110002020_G_scaffold327121_1_pt1 | contig 36735 bp, 37 predicted proteins | sample TARA_R110002020 | Tara Oceans TARA_R110002020 (sample SAMEA4396489) | marine metagenome | biome: Westerlies Biome; feature: [MES] marine water layer (ENVO:01000295) within the mesopelagic zone...; material: water (ENVO:00002006), including particulate matter (ENVO:01000060) such... | reverse complement strand
CCCCCCCCCCCCGCGATACCTACTTCAGGCCCAACAGCGCCTTGATCATCGGGCTATCTGGATCGGTCAGGCCGTCAATGACATCGAAGTGATGCTTTCCCTCCTCGACCACGCGGCGCGCGCCCCATGCGCGGGCCAGCTGCCCGGCCTGTTCCAGAAAGGCAGGGCGTTCGTCTGCGCCAACCCATATGCTCAGATCCAGACCATGCGGCGGCCCCATGTTGACGGGGCTCTCGGCCTGCGCCTCTGCCGCGTCGATGCGTAGAACCTCGTTCATCGTCGTGTCCATCAGCGGCGAAAGATCACAGACAGGCGAGATCGGCACGATCTGCTTGATCCGCTCGCGCATATCTGACGGCAGGATCAGCGGATCTGTCATGCGGCAAACCAGATGTCCCCCCGCAGAATGACCCGCCAGCGCCAGCGGGCCAAAGGTCCGATCCGCGATTTTCGTCACGGCCGCAGCCACCTGGCGAGTGATGTCCGCGATGCGCACGTCAGGGCACAGATCATAGGACGGCATCGCCACGGCCCAGCCCCGCGCCAGCGCACCCGATGCAAAATGGGACCAGTAAGACGAATCAAACGCCTTCCAGTAGCCGCCATGCACAAAGACAACCGTACCGCGCGCGACCCCTTCAGGCTGGAAAAAATCGAACACTTGGCGGGGCGACGGGCCGTAGGGCACGCCCATCTGCGCGCGTGCGCCAAGGCTGTCGCGGAAGGTTTTTGCAGTCGACAGCCAGCGCGGCGGATAGGCATCGGCACCCTCGATATAGGCGCCATTGGCGTAGGCATCATCCAGCTTCATGGCAGCAGACCTTTCAATGTTAACTGGACAATCATACCCATTGTTGCTTTGGGTTCCCAGACGAATTCAAGGAGAGTGTACATGACTGCTTCGACGACCGACCTGAAATCCATGCTCAAAGACCCCAGCCTGCTGGAAACCCGTGCCTATATCGGCGGCAAATGGGTCGATGGCGACGATGGCACGTTCGACGTGACCAACCCCGCGCGCGGCGATGTGGTGGCACAAGTCGCCAACCTGAGCCGTGCTCAGGTCGCCGGTGCGATTGCGCAGGCAGAGGCCGCGCAAAAGGAATGGGCCAAGTGGACAGGCAAGGAACGCGCCGCCGTGATGCGCAAGTGGTTTGACCTGATGATAGAAAACCAAGACGATCTGGGCGCAATCCTGACCGCCGAGCAGGGCAAACCGCTGGCCGAGGCCAAGGGCGAAATCGCCTATGGCGCCTCCTTCATCGAGTTTTTCGGCGAGCAGGCCAAGCGCGTCTACGGCGAGACCATTCCCGGCCACCAGCGTGACAAACGCATCACCGTGATCAAGCAGCCGATCGGTGTGGCCGCATCGATCACGCCGTGGAACTTCCCCAACGCGATGATCACCCGCAAGGCCGCACCCGCGCTGGCCGCAGGCTGTTCCTTTGTTGCGCGCCCCGCCGCCGAGACTCCGCTGAGCGCAATCGTCATGGGCGTGCTGGCCGAGCGTGCCGGTATCCCTGCGGGCGTGTTCAACGTGGTGCCGTCCAGCTCCTCCTCCGAAGTCGGCAAGGAATTCTGCGAGAACCCCGCCGTGCGCAAGCTGACCTTCACCGGCTCGACCGAGGTAGGCCGCATCCTGATGAAGCAGGCCGCCGATCAGGTCATGAAATGCTCAATGGAGCTGGGCGGCAATGCGCCGTTCATCGTGTTTGACGATGCCGATCTGGATGCCGCTGTCGAAGGTGCGATCCTGTGCAAATTCCGCAACAATGGCCAGACCTGTGTCTGCGCCAACCGGATCTATGTGCAGGCCGGTGTTTATGACGCCTTTGCCGCCAAACTGAAAGCCGCCGTTGAAAAGCTCAAAGTCGGTGACGGTTTCGAAGAGGGTGTGACCCTTGGCCCCCTGATCAACCCCGCCGCAGGCGAGAAGGTGAAAGAGCACATCGAAGACGCGAAAGCCAAAGGTGCCACAGTGGTGCTGGGCGAGAATGGCGCGATGGACGGCAACTTCCTCGCCCCCACCATCATGACCGGCGTGACGCAGGACATGAAGGTCGCGCAGGAAGAGACGTTTGGCCCGCTCGCGCCCCTGTTCAAATTCGACACCGTGGATGATGTGATCGCCATGGCGAACGACACGATCTTCGGTCTGGCCAGCTATTTCTACGCCAAGGACCTCAGCCGCGTGTACAAAGTGGCTGAGGCGCTGGAGTATGGCATCGTCGGCGTGAACACCGGCCTGATCTCGACCGAGGTCGCACCCTTTGGCGGCGTGAAGCAGTCCGGTCTTGGCCGCGAAGGCAGCCACCACGGCATCGAGGACTATCTGGAAATGAAGTACATCTGTATGTCCGTTTGATCGCCCCTGTGCCGCCGGCCAGTCCGGCGGCACAGCCTACTGCGCGAACACCTGCGCCATCTGCGCATCAAACCGCGCCCACGTCATACTGGCCTTGTTGCCCGCATGTCCGTGATAATGCGAACGGCCCGTGTCATTCGGCAGCCCCGCCCAGATCTTGGCGAGATTGTTCATGAACGCGCGGCGCGAAAGCTCCCCCTGCTTGATCTCGTGATAGCCCGCTTCGGCCAGCAACACATCGGCCAGCCTGTCTTGCAAAGCAGGCGAAAACCGCTGCCCGGGCGAGGCGTCTATTTTCTGCATGACGCGGCGCAGCGTCTTGGGGATGAACTGGTAGCGCCCGATCGCATGGGGCTGGCCGGGCGTCTCCTCAATCCATTGATAAATTTCGGCCACAGTCATCTGTGTGGGCAGGCGCGGCGGCCTGATCCGCGCCCCGTGCTGCACGGCGTCATACCCCGACCGACTGGATTCAGCCTGCTGGATGATATCGCGGATCACCGTCACTGCACGGCCGGACAGACCGCCCGACCCGGTGCTGGCCATCACAGGCTCCACACGCTCGATCCTGGAAAACAGACTGCTGCCCTGCCGCCCGATGAACAGGCTCGATGAGGCCAGCGGGGTTGTTTGGACCGCAGGCGCGGGTGCGACCGGATTGATCAGCGCCGCACGCGGCCTACTGCCGGTTTCCAGCAAGGTTATCGCCCCTGCATAGAGGGCTGTCGTCATAAACAGCGCACATATCGCACCGCCTACCCAAGACCAGATATGCATAAATACTCCTGCATTGTGACGCTTGAGGAAGATGCCGGTGACAGGTTTATAATTTATGAGGCGATGAAATTATTTTCCCCGAAAAACACAAAAGGCCCGGTGGGGGGAACACCGGGCCTCGGGCTGTCGCCTTGCTATGATCAGTTCACAGCGGCGGCATCCACCACATCCTTGCCGATGGCACGGGAGGTGGAAGCGATCTGGATCTGACGAGGCTTGAGCGCGTCTGGCATCTGACGCTCCATCTCGATGTGGAGCATGCCGTCGGCGTGGGACGCGCCGGTCACGACCACATGGTCGGCCAGATGGAAACGGCGCTCGAACGCGCGGGTGGCGATGCCACGGTGCAGATAGGTTTTCTCTGCATCGTCATCCGCCTTGCGCGCCGAGACGATCAGCGCGCGGTCGCGCACCTCGACACTCAGGTCCGCATCGGCAAAGCCTGCGACGGCAATGGAAATGCGGTAGGCATCGTCTTCCAGTTTTTCAATGTTGTAAGGGGGATAGGTGTTCTGGCCGGTCTCGTTGCTCAGGGCACGGTCCATCAGATTTGCAATCTGGTCGAAGCCGACGGTTGAACGGTAAAGCGGTGCAAAATCAAAGTTACGCATATATACATCCTCATCAGTTGAGCGATTGACAGGAGCCTTCCATCGTTGGACAGGCCCCCACGTTTGGGTCACTGTCAGGACCCTCAACAGGCATCCTGACCGCACTGATGTGGGGATTGGTTCGCGGGTTTCAAGACCCTCCCGGACGGATGAATTTCGCCCCGCCCGAGGTGCGCGTGCCCGCCCCGATCCGGTTCAGACGCGCAGGCGGCGGCGCGCCTTCGGCGATCAGCTTGGCCTTGAGCATGTCCACCAGCGCGGGCAACGCCACACCTGTCGTCACGCGTTTGCCATTCACCTCGGCCGAGCCGGAGATGATCGAGGCGATGCGGATATTATATCCGTCACGGTGGAAAACCGGCGCGCCGGACGACCCGAAAGTGGTGTTGCAGTTCATTGTCATCATACCGCGGTAGTTCTGCAAAACCGCACAAGTCTGTTGTAACGACGGCAGGCTGTCCCGCCCGCGCCCGTAGGACACTACGCTGACCTCACCGGAGGCGGGCGTGTGCGGCTCTACCGCGAAGGGGGCAATCACATGGGTGGCAATAGGGCTCGCCAGCCGCAACAGAACAGCATCATTGGCGATCCGCTTGACCCAGTTACCGCCCTTATACGCATAGTCGTCCGGCCGCGCGATCTGCACCACGCTCCGCTCTGCCTCGGCATGGCCGTTGCGGAAACCGGCGCGAAACGTCAGCTCCTTGGGCGGCAGTGGATTGCCTTGGGTGTCAAAGGTGCAATGTGCAGCACTCAGCACCAGATCCGGTGCGATCAGTGTCGCGGTGCAATAGCCGCCAGCGGAATCAAGCCGCCCGACAGCTTTCCACGGCGAGGCCTGCTCGACCCGTTTCAACCCGATCAGCGGCGTCTCCGCAGCGGCGGGCACAACCCAGAACAGCGCCAGAGCAAGAAGGCTACGGAGAAACAAATTTCGCCCCCGTTCCGCTACGCTCTCCTGCACGCACGCGCCGCTCGCCCGGCTTAGCGCCCAAGTATATGGCACGTCCCGCAACCAGCTCTGCCTGCAATTCGGCAAGGGGCTGGCCAAGAGCGGTGCCCAGTGACACTGCATCGCCGCGCACCTCCGCCTTGGCAGAAACAACCGAGACGATCTGCGCCTCACCGTTCTCGAAAGTGAAAATAGGCGCACCGCTGGAGCCGAAATCAACCGTGCAAGAGGTGATCAATACGCCATCCTGCCGCGCCAGAACCTCGCATACTTCCTGAAGCGATGGCGCCTCGGACCGGTCCAGCGCATAGCTGACAACGCCGACACGGTCGCCCTGGCGCGGGCGCGATGCCGTCTGGAACGGCTTGATCGAGGCATTGCGAATGGGCTGCTCCAGCTCCAGCAACGCCAGATCATTGCGCACCCGGTCAGACGAAAGGGTTTTCTGAAAGACAAAATCAGGATGCACAACAACGCGGGCCACGTCGCGGTACGCACCGGCACGGCCATTGCGCCAACCTGCCAGAAATTCGATATGGCCGTCCTCGATCCGCTTGCCCGTATCACGGTCATACATACAATGCGCAGCCGTCAGGACCAGCTTGGGCGCGATCAGCGCACCGGTGCAAAAGCCCTTGCCGTCAATGTCCAGCCGCCCGACGGCTTCCCACGCCTTTGCATCATCGCCATTGTCCAACCGCTTGAGGCCCGCGTCCTGCGCAACGGCACCGGAGGTGAGCAAGAATCCAATCACGGTCAAAGCCAAAAATCGCCGCAAATCGACACCCCCGAACAGTAAGTTTACATACTCGGGCATAGCGGCAGGATAAGGCAAAAGTAGGGCAGAGTGGTTAACGCAAACGCGGAATGTTATCGCCCTGCGCGCGCCGTCCGTCCAGTGCCGGTGGTTTCGGCCCACCCCACGCCCAATCCAGCAACTCGACCGAATGAACGATAGGCACCTGCGACGCTGATCCGATCTGCATCATACAACCGATGTTGCCTGCGGCAATGACATCGGGGTTCTTCGCTTCCAATGTTCTGACCTTCCGCGCCTTCAGCTGCGCGGAAATCTCCGGTTGCATCAGGTTATATGTCCCCGCAGAGCCACAGCACAGATGCGCATCTGCAGGCTCGACAATCGTGAAACCGGCCTTCTTCAAAAGCGTTTTGGGATGCGTCTTGATCTGCTGGCCGTGTTGCAGGGAACAGGCCGCATGATAGGCCACCACCATACCCTCGGGCGCGCGCGGCGTTTTGATCACCTCTGCCCACGCGGGATCAGCCTGCCAGTCACCGCCTGTCAGCTCCACCAGCACTTCGGACACATCGCGCGCAATCCCCGACACCCGCGCGGCATCTGCCGCCAGCGGATCATTGCGGAACATATGGCCGTAATCCTTCACCGTGGTGCCACAGCCGGAGGTGTTGATTACAATCGCATCCAGCCCGCCCGCGTCCATCTCGCGCGCCCAGGCGCGGATGTTTTTGGCGGCGGTCGCATGGCTCTCGCTCGTTTTGCCCATGTGGTGGGTCAACGCACCACAACACCCCGCGCCCTCGGCCACCACCACCTCGGCACCCAGCCGCGTGAGCACGCGAATGGTCGCATCGTTGATGTCCGTGTTCAGCGCCTTCTGCGCACAGCCCGTCATCAAGGCAACGCGCATCCGGCGCGGCGCCTTTGGCGCAAATGTCTGCGGATCGTCATTTCGGCTGACGGGGGGGATCACCTTGGGCGCCATCTCAAGCATCGCGCGCAGGCGGGCATCCGGCATCAACCGCGCAAAGGGCCGCCCGATTTTCGCCCCCAGCAAGGCGACCCTGAACCGCATCGGATAGGGCAGGATCCGCGCCAGCACCCAGCGCAGCGCACGATCTGTAAAGGGCCGCTTGTAGCGCTGCTCGATATAGTCGCGCGCATGATCGACCAAATGCATGTAATGCACACCCGACGGACAGGTCGTCATGCAGGCCAGGCAACTCAGACAGCGGTCAATATGCTTAACCGTCTTTGCATCCGGCTCCCGCTCGTTCTCCAGCATGTCCTTGATCAGATAGATCCGGCCACGCGGACTGTCCAACTCGTCTCCCAATACCTGATAGGTGGGACAGGTTGCTGTGCAGAACCCGCAATGCACGCAGGCACGCAGGATCTCGTTGGCACGCTTGGTGTCAGGGTTTTCAAGCTGCTTTTCCGTGAATGTCGTTTGCATGTTCTATCTCCTCAAGCAGCCAACTGGCTGGCACTGGCCAGACCGAACCACGGCATCGTTGTTCCCGCAGATCCCATCACGGCGGTCCAGCGACGCATATGCGCACGGCGGTCCATCCGCCGCAGCGCTTGCGCGCCATAGGCCAGCACACCGATCCAACCGCCCCAGATAAAGGCCACTGCTGCGCCCGTCAGCATCAGGTCGCGCCCCCACATATCAGCATAGCCGTAGCGCAGGCTCAGCCCTGCACCGGCACATATCGCTGTGCACAGCGCCAGCCGCCGGAACGCCGCAGGCGATGGCACGCCGCGCATCAATGCCCGAAACGCAAGCGGGCCACCGACAAACACAATCACAAACAGAGCAACATAACTCATCCCATAAGCCCCGCATTGAGCAAGCCGCGCGGATCAAATCGCGCCCGCAAGCCGGAGGTGAGCCGCGCCACACCCGGCGCTTCGGGCTCGAAACGCGGCTGGCCGGTGCCCCGCACCAAGGTCGCGTGCCCGTCATACCGCCCCAAGGCCACGCGCAGATTATGGCCTGCGGTCGCACGCAGCCAGATCAATCCGCCCGCCCAGTCATAGCGCACAGCAGCAGCCCCCGACCGCGCAGCCAACGCAGGCGCATCCGAAGGTTTGCACGAAATGCGCCAGATGTCTTCATCCGCCGTCGCAAATCCCGCCACATCGCGCCAGCCTGCCCAACGCTCGCCCGCGTCTTGCTCCACCGATGTCTCGCCCCCCAACAGTGCTTGAAGCGCCCCGATCCGGTAGCGCACAGACTCTGCAAATCCCTCGACCCTCAGCATCGTCTCACGCGCGGCGGGATCATGCGCTGCCGCTGTCACCTCGAACGGGCTGCCCAGCGCCTTGGCCAAAGCGGCCACTGCCTGCGCATCACTCAGCCCATGCAACACCAAGGTCGAGGACGTCTCGGGACAGGGCAGCACCTTCAGTGACACCTCGCTCAGCACGCCAAGTGTTCCGTATGCTCCTGCCATCAGCTTGACCAGATCATAGCCGGTCACGTTCTTCATTACCCGACCGCCGTTCTTCACGACGTTGCCCATCCCGTCGACAAACCGGACACCCAGCAGAAAATCCCGTGCAGCCCCGACAGATATCCGGCGCGGCCCGCTCACATTCGCAGCCATCACACCGCCAATAGTCGGCTCGCCCTCCGTCTCCAACATCCGGCGATGATCCACCGGCTCGAACGCCAGCCGCTGGTTCTCCGCCGCCAGTGCCGTCTCGATCTGTGCCACCGGCGTCCCCGCCCGCGCCACCAGCGTCATCGCACCCGGCTCATACAGCGTGATACCCGCCAGCTCAGCCGTTCCCAAAGGCACGCCCGCCACATCAACGCCGCGCGTCCCGCCGCCACGGATCGCAAGAGGCGCATCGGCATCACGAATAATCTCGGCCAGCTCGGCCTCTGTCTGGGGAAGATGCATATTTCTTTTGGCCCTAACTATCCCGGAGGGTTTGGGAGGCCCACCCCCCAAGTCTGACGTCTATTCCGCCGCAACCGCCAGATGACGGCGCGCATCCGATGCGTCCAGCGGAAACACTTTGGCGGGGTTCAGCAACCACTGCGGATCAAACACATCCTTCACCGCCATCTGCGCCTCCAGATCGGCGGGCGCGTATTGCACATGCATCAGATCACGTTTTTCAATGCCCACCCCGTGCTCGCCCGTCAGACATCCGCCGACCTCGACACAGAGCTTCAGGATCTCTGCGCCCATCGCTTCACACAGTTCCAGATCCCCTTCCTTGTTCGCATCGAACAGGATCAGCGGGTGCATATTGCCATCGCCCGCATGGAACACGTTGCCCACTTTCAGGCCGTATTCCTCTGACAACTCGCCAATCCGGCGCAGCACATGCGGCAGGCTGGACACCGGGATTGTGCCATCAAGACACATATAATCGTTGATCTGCCCCATCGCACCAAACGCCGATTTCCGGCCAAGCCAGATCGCCGCACTTTCCTCGGCGGACTTGCTCTGGCGCAGCTCGACCGGATTGTGCCGCTGCGCGATCTCCATGATCAGCGAAAGCTGATGGTCAATCTCGGCGTCCGAACCTTCAACCTCGACGATCAGCAACGCTTCGCACATGGGATAACCCGCATGGGCAAACGCCTCCGTCGCCTCAATGCAGGGGCGGTCCATGAATTCGATCGCCACGGGCAACACACCCGCCTTGATAATGTCACTCACGCAGGCACCCGCGACTTCGTTGTCGTCAAAGCCCATCAACACAGGCCGCGCGCCTTCGGGTTTGTGCAGGATGCGCAGGGTGGCTTCGGTCACCACGCCCAACTGCCCTTCGGAGCCGCAAATCACGCCCAGCAGATCCAGCCCGCCCGCATCCAGATGCGCACCGCCGATATCCACCACCTCGCCATCCATCATGACCATCTTCACGCCCATCAGGTTATTGGTGGTCACCCCGTATTTGAGGCAATGCGCCCCGCCCGAATTCATGGCGATATTACCCGCAATCGCACAGGCCAGCTGGCTGCTGGGGTCGGGCGCGTAGAAAAAACCGTCCTCCTCCACCGCGCCAGTGACGCTGAGGTTCGTGCGGCCAGTCTGCACGCGGATAAAGCGGTTGTCATAATCCGTCTCTATCACCGCATTCATGCGGGCCACGCCCAGAATAACGCAATCCGCCGTCGGCAGCGCACCACCGGCCAGCGATGTGCCCGATCCGCGCGGCACGACCGGTACGCCCTCCTCATGGCAAATGCGCAGCACGTCCGAGACCTCTTGGGTATTGGAGGGCAAAACCGCCACCATAGGCGCACAGCGGTAGGCCGTGAGCGCGTCACACTCGTAGGCGCGCGTCTCGCTTTCATCGTGAATCACTGCGTCAGCAGGCAGGACACCACGCAAACGTTCGACGACACGCGCTTTGCGCGCGAGGATAATGGGATTAGGGACAGGCATTTCCATAAGGCAATCTCCGCAACCGTGAACCGGTTTGGTAAAATAATATTACCAATTCGTACTTAATACAAGAAAAACCCCGACAAGTAGAAAATAAGTTCGAGATCCCGCGTTCCCCGACCATGATTAACCGCCCGGAATGTATACAACGTAAACCCACAACAGAGGCTCTTTATAGGGGCGCACGGCTTCCTGTCTGGCGTCGCAGCCGCCATCCCCGTAAACAGGACGCATGATTTCCATTGATACACTCTCCTTCCTGACGATGCGCGATGTGGCAGCACTGGCACTGCTTGTCATATCGTGGTGCGCTGTGGGCTGGAGAATCGAGCATTCCTCCGCGCGCAAGCCTTCGACCTCCAGCATCATGGCCAGCTACCGGCGTGAGTGGATGACCCAGATGCTGGCGCGCGAGAACCGGATCTTTGATTCGCAAACCATCAGCACCCTGCGCCAAAGCACCGCCTTCTTCGCCTCCACCTGCGTGATCGCCATCGGCGGCACCCTGGCGCTGATCGGGAATGCCGAGCAGGTGGCGGGCGTTGCCGCCGACCTCACAGCGGCTAAGGATCCGGCAATCGTGTGGGAGTTGAAACTTCTTGTGATCGTGTTTTTCCTGACCAACGCATTCCTCAAATTCGTCTGGTCAAACCGTTTGTTCGGCTATTGCTCCGTGATGATGGGCGCGACACCGAACAAGCCCGATACCGACGGGATCGCTAAATATGCCCATAAAGCCGCAGAGTTGAACATCGCAGCGGCCCGCAGCTTCAACCGCGGCCTGCGCGCGATCTACTTCGGGCTGGCGACGGTCGCATGGCTGGGTGGGCCTGAATTGCTGCTCGGCGCAACAGTTCTGACGTTTCTGGTGATCTGGCGTCGCGAGTTTGCATCACAATCGCGTAGAGTCCTATTGGAACAAGATCTGTAAAGCCTTAGATACAAGCTCGTACTTAGGAATTTAGGTCATGATCAAGAAGAGCATTCTGATTCTCGCGTTAGCCGCTGCGCCCGCTTTTGCCGACCCTGCGACTGTTCATCATGTCAAAGTGTCCAAATCAGGTGACAGCTACACCTTTGATGTGACCATCAGACATACGGACACCGGCTGGGAAGACTATGCAGATGCATACCGCATCAAGGATCCTGCCGGCAATGTGCTGGGCACGCGCGATCTGGCCCACCCGCATGTGGACGAGCAGCCGTTCACGCGCTCGCTGTCAGGGGTCAAAGTACCCGAAGGCGTGACCGAGGTCATCATTGAGGCTCATGACACTGTGCTGGGTTGGTCTGCGGCTACGAAAACCGTTAAACTGCCCTAAACCGCGCCTTCAAACTCTATGGTATGGCCCGCCCGATAGAATCGAGGCGGCGCGGTACAATTGTTCCGCCAGCATCACGCGTACCAGCATATGTGGCCAGACCATCTTGCCAAAAGACAGCAGGTGGTCTGCCTCAGCCCGCAACGCAGGCTCAATACCGTCCGCGCCCCCAATGACAAAAGCCAGATCGCTGCGCCCCGCGTCGCGCCAGCCTGCAATGCGTTGGGCGAACTTCGGCGAGGTCTCGACCGTGCCACGTTCATCCAGCGCACAGATCACGGCACCTTCGGGAATCGCGCGCCGCAGTAGTGCTGCCTCCCCCGCCATGCCACCGCCCTTGCGGTCATCCACTTCCAACACAGATACCGGCCCGAGGGAAAGCCCCCGGCCGGTTCTGTCAAATCTGGTCAGATAATCGTCAACCAGCGTTTTTTCCGGACCGGCACGCAGCCGACCCACAGTACAGAGATGTACCTTCACGCAGGTTCAGGAAGCGGCGTCGGCTTGCGGCAGCCACATCTTTTCGAGCTGGTAGAACTCGCGTACTTCGGGGCGGAAGACATGAACGATTACATCGCCCGTATCAATTAGCACCCAGTCACCTGAATCCTTGCCTTCGGTGCGCACGGCGTGGCCGTACTCATCCTTGACCCGCTGCGCGAGCTTTTCGGAAATTGCACTCACCTGACGTGTGGATCGTCCCGAACAGACGATCATGTAATCGCCAATCTCGGTCTTGCCGCGCAAGTCGATCTGCACGATGTCTTCCGCCTTGTCATCATTCAGCGATGCAAGAACGGTTTCCAGCAACAGATCGCTGGTGGCTTGTTTTTGGCCGGTCATTACGACCGCACCGTGGGGCGCAGCGACAGCTGCGAAAGTTTGCGTAGACAGGACATTGTCCTCCTTATGTCGCGCCGCCGGGCCCCCGGCGCTGGGGTATGGCCTAAATTAGCAACGCAAGTGCCACATTTCAATGACGCGCGCCAGACCGGCCATTACCAGCCGTCCTCTGTGATGATTTTATCCGCATCCGCGCCCAGATCCTTCAGTGCATCGCGCACATCGTCCACGAAACCCTCAGGGCCGCAGATGTAGAATGTCTGTCCGAAATCGTCCAAGTGCTTTTGCAGGAAGGCTTTATCGACCTTTTCTTCGGCCACATCCGCGCCGCTGTCATCCGTGACAGTAAACACAGTTTTCAGCCCGTCCATCTTTTCCCACTTCTCGCGCAGGATGATATCGGCCTCGGTCGCATTGGTAAAAATCAGCGTGCAATCCATCGCACCCTTCGCCGCGTGCTTATCCAGAATGGACACGAACGGCGTGATTCCCGCACCGGCAGCGATGAAAACACCCGGACCATGGTCCGTGATAGCACCAAACGGCTCCACAATCTCGACCGTGTCGCCGGGCACCAGCTTGGCCAGCTGCTCGGTCACGCCGTCATGGTCGGGATAGCTCTTGATCACGAACTCCAGCGCGTCCTCGTCCGGCAGGGAAGTAAAGGTAAAGGGCCGCCCCTCGTCGCGCCAGCCGTCTTTCATCAGCGTCATCTCGGTCGCCTGACCGGGCTTGAACGCGATGCCCTCCGGCTTGGTAAACACATAGCGGTGCGTGTCCGGCGTCAGTTGTTCTTTGATCTTCAGTGTCAGTTCATGTGGCATTGTGTATCTCCTTCGCAGAGACAACACCGGGGCACGCCCTATGTTCCCTTCTCCTCACCCAGTACACGCACCTCACGTTGCGGGAAGGGGATGGAGATGTTGTGTTCCTTGAACGTATCCCACAGCGCCAGATAGACATTGCCGCGGATGTTGGTCAGCCCGCCGGTGGGGTCACGGATCCAGAACCGCAGGATATAATCCACCGAGCTGTCGCCAAAACCGACGATGTGACAGACTGGTGCCTTATGGCTGAGCACACGGTTCACGGACGCCGCAGCAGCGATGGCCAGCTTGCGCACCTCGTGCGGATCATCGGTATAGGCGGTGCCGAAAAAGATATCGAGCCGCACGAAATCGTCGGAGTGGGACCAGTTGACCACCTGCCCGGTGATCAGGTCTTCGTTGGGGATCAGGTACTCCTTGCCATCGCGCGTGACCACGGAGGCATAGCGCGCGCCCAGCGTCTGGATCCAGCCGAATGTCTCGCCCAGACTGATCACGTCGCCGGGCTTGATCGACTTGTCGAGCAGGATGATCACACCGGACACAAGGTTGGACACCACCTTTTGCAGACCAAAGCCGAGGCCCACACCGATGGCACCGGACAGGACCGCCAGACCGGTCAGGTCAATGCCCACAGCCTTGACGCCCAGATAAAAGGCGATGCCATACATCGCCAGCTGCACCCCCTTGACCGCCAGCACCTGCATGGAGGGGCTGATGTCCTCGTTCTTGCGGATCGTGCTGGCAGAAGCGGTAGATGCGATGCGCGCCAGCGTAACCAATACGCCAATAACCACGATGGACGTGATGAGCGTCAGAATGGACAGGCGGAACTCCCCCACCTCCAGCGCGAGACCATCCAGAAACAGGGCCACATCATCCGAGACATTCAGCAGATAGAGCGTGCCGTAAATCCACAAAAACCACGTCACGATCCGGCGCATGGGGCGGTTGCGCACCAGCCGCGCGGCAAAGGCGATACAGATCCAGACAAAGGCGAGCCGCCCCGCCAATCCGATCAGATAGGACCGCGAGGGCCATGTGACGTTCTGCATCACGAAGTAGATGATCCCGATCATCACACAGAACCAGATCAACCCGAGACGACGCTTGATCTGGACCACCGCGCGCAGCTGCCACTTCTCCCACCCCTCGCGCGAGCGTACCCAGCCCTGCAGGGCAGCGCCGCTTCTGCTGTGCAGCGCCCATGCGATCAGGGCAACAACGACAATGATGATCACCTGATTGCGCCGCCATCCGGGCTCTGCCGCGTCGGAAACAAACCCGATCACATTCGCCCATAGCGTCTGAAGAGCGATCAAAAACTCGGCAAAGGGGTCGGCGGCGTCCTGCATGGGATCTCCTCAGTTAGAAATTCGTCGCATGAAGCGAAAGGCCCCGCAACCCTTGCGGCGTGCCGCGTTGCGCTGTATCTAGGGCGGGTATGAACAATGTCTTCAACCAGACTGATCGCGCGCGCCTGCGCGAACGCTTTTTCGGCGCCACGCACACTGTGCTGGCCCGACTATAGTCATGCCTTGCGCCAGGGATGCTTCGTCATCCGCATTGCTCTCCGCGCAGCCCGTTCCAACCCGATACAAATTCCACATCACCCAAGGGAGAGGACCCCATGTCCCCCAAAACGCTTTACGATAAAATCTGGGATGCCCATGTTGCCCATGAGGCCGATGACGGCACCTGCCTGCTCTACATCGACCGTCATCTGGTGCACGAAGTGACCAGCCCGCAGGCCTTTGAAGGGCTGCGCATGACAGGCCGCACCGTGCGTGCACCTGACAAAACCATCGCCGTGCCGGACCACAACGTGCCCACCACGCTGGACCGCGCCAACGCCGCCACCATGACCGAAGACAGCCGTATCCAGGTCGAAGCACTGGACAAGAACGCCAAGGATTTCGGCATCCATTACTATCCCGTGTCCGATGTGCGCCAAGGCATCGTGCATATCGTCGGTCCCGAGCAGGGCTGGACCCTGCCCGGCATGACCGTCGTCTGCGGTGACAGCCACACGGCGACCCATGGCGCATTCGGCGCACTGGCCCATGGTATCGGCACGTCGGAGGTCGAGCATGTTCTGGCCACGCAGACGCTGATCCAGAAAAAGTCCAAAAACATGAAGGTCGAGATCACCGGCAAGCTGATGCCCGGTGTCACCGCCAAGGACATCACCCTTTCCGTGATCGGCGCCACAGGCACCGCCGGCGGCACAGGCTATGTGATCGAATATTGCGGCGAAGCGATCCGTGATCTGTCCATGGAAGGCCGCATGACCGTTTGCAACATGGCCATCGAAGGCGGCGCGCGCGCAGGCCTGATCGCGCCGGACGAGAAGACGTTTGAATACTGCAAGGGCCGCCCTCACGCGCCAAAAGGCGCACAGTGGGAAGCCGCGATGGACTGGTGGAAAACGCTCTACTCAGATGATGATGCGCATTGGGACAAGGTGATCACCCTCAAGGGCGAGGATATCGCCCCCGTGGTCACATGGGGCACCTCCCCCGAAGACGTGCTGCCGATCACGGCAAACGTGCCTGCCGCGTCCGACTTCAAAGGCGGCAAGGTGGGCGCTGCCCAGCGCTCGCTCGACTATATGGGTCTGACGGCGGGCACCCCGCTGACGGATGTGCAGATTGATACGGTCTTTATCGGTTCCTGCACCAATGGCCGGATCGAGGATCTGCGCGCAGCGGCCGCGATCCTGAAAGGCAAGAAAATCAAGGACGGCATGCGGGCGATGGTTGTGCCCGGATCGGGCCTTGTGCGCGCACAGGCCGAAGAAGAGGGCTTGGCCGACATCTTCAAGGACGCAGGTTTTGAATGGCGTCTGGCGGGTTGTTCCATGTGTCTGGCGATGAACCCCGATCAGCTCAGCCCCGGAGAGCGTTGTGCGGCGACGTCCAACCGCAACTTCGAGGGCCGTCAGGGCCGCGGCGGACGCACGCACCTGATGTCGCCCGCGATGGCGGCGGCGGCGGCGATCACAGGCAAGCTGACGGACGTCCGCGACATGATGTAATGCGCCGCGCGCCGCGCGTGACACCGCTCCGGCGGTGTACGCGCGGTGTACAGGCGGTGTACAGTTTGCACCCCCTCCGGCCTTGCGTCTCAGCCTTTTGAAATACACCACATTTAGTGGTCCGAATTTAGGAGTTTGTTAATGAACAAGTTCACCACCCTCAGCGGCATCGCCGCGCCCATGCCCCTGATCAACATCGACACCGATATGATCATCCCCAAGCAGTTTCTGAAAACCATCAAGCGCTCCGGCCTTGGCGTGAACCTGTTTGACGAAATGCGCTATGACGACGACCGTAACGAGATCCCCGATTTCGTGCTGAACAAACCGCAGTACCGCGATGCGCAGATCCTTGTTGCAGGCGATAACTTCGGCTGCGGCTCCTCGCGCGAGCACGCGCCATGGGCGATTGCCGATTTCGGCATCACCTGCGTGATTGCACCATCCTATGCCGATATCTTCTATAACAACTGCTTCAAGAACGGTATTCTGCCGATTGTCCTGCCGCAGGAGCAGGTGGATTTGCTGATGAAGGATGCAGAAAAAGGCGCCAACGCGCGGATTGAGATTGATCTGGAAAACCAGACCATCACCTCGTCCGACGGCGAAGTGATCACCTTCGACGTGGACCCTTTCAAGAAGCACTGCCTGATGAACGGCCTCGACGACATCGGCCTGACCATGGAAAAGGCCGCCTCTATCGACAGCTTTGAAGCCACGGCCGCGCAAAGTCGTCCTTGGGTTTAACTTTTATTTAAGTCTTACGATAACTTGAACTGATTTCCTTGTGGGCGCCCATGCCGCGCCCACAAGATATAGCGATTGCCTCATTTGCGCCGCCAAAATGATGCAAGAACGCACCACCCCCTCCCTCAAAACGCCCGCACCCTAAGGTCATCTCATGCAATAGGCTTGAGAACTAAGGCGAAAGAAGGCACGATTGTGACAACAATGAGGCAGGCCCTCTCAACCCGAGGGCATCAAGTTGGGACAAGCACGTGGAAACCGCGGCTGACCAGTTTGAAGGGATAGAGTTTTGATAGTACGCATGACCAGCGCTGCGGCGCGCGGGCTTTTAATATCGACTATGATCTTGACGCCAGCACTTTTGCTGCCGGATCTTGGCACTGATTCTACGCCGTTCATTCTGCTTGTCGCGTTGCTTGCGGGCGTTCTGACCTTTGTGGAATACAACTCCGTTTTCCCCAGCATTATCGAGTTTCGGGAGGCCGCCCCGTTCAACCGGCTGCGGTTCGCCACCCTTTTCGCTACCGTCTTTTTGCTGAGCGTTATCTTGCGCGGCATGACCGATCCGACCTCGACGACCACGGCAGTGACCGCCATTGGTACGATCGTCGGGAATGCGATGGATTTCCCTTATTCCCCCGTTCGCATGGTCGTTCTGATGCTGCCGACCGATGCCTCTGTCGAAACCGTAAGATTTGTGCGCACCGCAGCGGGGATCGCCTATATCGTATCCCTGATCGCAATGATTGCCTTTGTAGTTCTTGTGCGCATCCTGAACTGGCCTGCGCGCTCGGGTGCCTTCAATGTCTGGGTGAACCTGCCGCTTTTTGATCCGACTGCCGGCGGCGATGTACTGGAGCGCTTGCAGAGGGATGCGCGCATCAACATCGCCTTGGGTTTTCTGCTGCCCTTCCTGCTGCCCGCAGTGGTCAAGCTGGCGGCTGACCTGATCGAGCCAATCACATTGCATCAACCTCAAACCCTGATCTGGACAATCGCAGCATGGGCCTTTCTTCCGGCAAGCATCATCATGCGCGGCATCGCCATGGGCAAGATTGCCGTTATGATCGAAGAGAAACGCAAGCGCGCCTACGCAGAGCAGCGCGACGAATTCCAGCCCGCTTGATCCGGTGGTGCCTTGCAGCGGCGCTCGTCTTGGGTTGCGCCGCCACCCCGATCGCTGCGCAATCCCTGCGCATCGCCACCTTCAACACCGAGCTGTCGCGCAAGGGACCTGGCCTGCTGTTGCGTGATATCCTGCGCGGTGAGGATCCTCAGGTCATCGCCTTCCGGCAGCTCATGCTGGATGTAAGGCCCGATGTGATTGCCCTTCAGGGCATTGATTTTGATCTCCGGAACGCGGCCCTGTCCGCATTGGTCAATGACCTGGGTGCTGCGGGCCTTGTCTATCCCTACAGCTTTGCCAGCGCCCCAAATGCCGGGCAGGCCAGCGGGCTCGACTTGAACGGCAACGGCAGGTTGGGCGATGCGGATGACGCCCACGGATATGGCAGATTCAACGGGATGGGCGGCATGGCCGTGCTGTCCCGATTTCCAATCCAACATGATGCGGTGGAGGACTATACCCCGATGCTGTGGCGCGATCTGGCGGGGCATATCTATCCAATGGTAGACGGTGCGCCCTTCGGCGGGCCAGAGGTGTTCGCCGCGCACAGGCTGTCCTCGCGCGGGCATTGGGTGGTACCAGTTGAGACACCGGCGTCCGGCCCTCTGCACCTGATGACTTTCTACGCCACCCCGCCCCTCTATGACGGTGAGGAGCAGCGCAATCGCCGCCGCAACCATGACGAGGTTGCCTTTTGGCGGTCCTATATCGACGCCGGGAAAGCCACTGCACCTTTCATCCTGCTGGGTACGGCAAACGTCGACCCCAAACGCGGCAGCGGCATGCGTGGTGCGATACAGGGGCTGTTGGCGCATCCTGAGCTGCAAAATCCCTTTGACGACACCCCCACAGCCATTCTTTCGGACAAGATGCCTGACGGGCTGCAAGTGGACTATCTGCTGCCGTCGACGCAGTGGCGCGTGCTGGATCACGGCATCATCACCGTCCCTGCCGCCAGCCGCCACAGCCTGTTGTGGGTGGACATCAGCCGCCCCGATCCTTGACGGCCTGCGCGCCGCGCGCTACGCCAGCTTGAACCAATTTCAGGAGCACTTCGCATGGCAAACCCCACCCTTTTGATCCTCGCCGGTGACGGCATCGGCCCCGAGGTTATGGGCCAGGTCACCCGTATCATCGACTGGTTCGGTGCCAAGCGCGATCTGGCGTTTGACGTGGAGCATGATCTGGTGGGTGGTGCGGCCTATGACAAACACGGCACGCCTCTGCATGACGACACGATGGCGCGCGCGCTGGATGTGGACGCGGTACTGCTGGGCGCCGTGGGCGGCCCGAAATACGATAACCTTGATTTCAGCGTAAAGCCCGAGCGTGGCCTGCTGCGCCTGCGCAAGGAGATGGACCTTTTCTCTAACCTGCGCCCGGCACAATGCTTTGACGCGCTGGCGGATTTCTCCTCGCTCAAGAAAGATATCGTTGCGGGCCTCGACATCATGATCGTGCGCGAGCTGACCTCTGGCGTCTATTTCGGAGAGCCGCGCGGCATCTTCGAGGAAGGCAACGAACGCGTCGGCATCAACACCCAGCGCTACACCGAGAGCGAGATCGACCGCGTTGCGCGCTCTGCGTTCGAGCTGGCCCGTCGCCGTAGCAACAAGGTCTGCTCGATGGAAAAAGCCAACGTGATGGAGAGCGGCATCCTGTGGCGTGAAGTTGTGCAAAAGGTACACGACGAGGATTACCCTGACGTCGAGCTGACCCACATGTATGCCGACAACGGCGCGATGCAGCTTGTGCGGGCCCCCAAACAATTCGACGTGATTGTCACGGACAACCTGTTCGGTGACATTCTAAGCGATTGCGCCGCGATGCTGACCGGATCGCTGGGCATGTTGCCCTCCGCCTCTCTGGGTGCGCCCAACGCTGACGGCCGCCCCAAGGCGCTCTATGAGCCCGTGCACGGCTCCGCACCCGATATCGCGGGCCAGGGCAAGGCGAATCCAATCGCCTGCATCCTGAGCTTTGCAATGGCGCTGCGCTATTCCTTCGATCAGGGCGACGAAGCGGCACGGCTTGAGAGCGCCATTGAAAAAGTGCTGGCCGATGGGGCGCGCACTGCTGATCTGATGGGTGAGGACGGCGGCACGCCGATCACGACCACCGAAATGGGCGATGCGATCCTCGCCGCGCTTGACGCGAGCCTTTAAGCACGTGCAGGTCAGGCGCGCGATGCCGCGCCTGATCTTTGCGGATTGAGGCTCTGTTCAAAAGCTGGCACCTTTCGGCAAGACACTGCCGGAGAGCCAACCAATGACCGACACACCCATCCTCGCTGAATTCCTGCTCCCCACCACCGAGCTGCGCGATGACCTGCCGTTTTTCACCAAAACGCTGGGCATGCGGCTGGAGAATATCTTTCCCGCCGATGATCCTTCTGTCGCCAGCTTTTCCGGCCACGGCCTGCGCCTGCGGATCGAGAAAGGCGCAGATGTGCCTGCGGGCCATTTGCGCATCCTGACCGACGACGTGGCAGGTTTTGCGGATGGAGAGACAGAGCTGACTGCGCCCAACGGCACCCGCGTGTCGATTGTGCCGCTGACGCCGCATGTAGAGCATATCACACCACGCCATGAATTCGCCGTGCGCAGGCTGGCGGACGAGGCGCCTTGGGTGATTGGCCGTGCGGGCATGCACTACCGTGATCTGATTCCCTCACGGCTGGGCGGGTCGATCATCGCCAGCCACATCCGCATCCCTGATGGCGGGCCAGTACCGGATATGGTGCATTACCACACGGTGGGTTTTCAGCTGATATTTTGCTACCGCGGCTGGGTCGATGTTCTCTATGAGGATCAGGGTGACATGATCCGTCTGCACGCAGGCGATTGCGTAACCCAGCCCCCTGGCATCCGTCACCGCGTGGTCGAGGCATCGCCAAACATTGAGGTGATTGAGATCGGCGTCCCGGCCGAACATGTGACCACCATCGACCATGATTTCACCCTGCCCAACGGCAAGGGCGATCCGGCGCGCGAATGGGATGGTCAAACCTTCGTCCACCACATCAAGGACCGCGCCACGTGGGCGCCCTTTGCGGTGCCCGGCTTTACCGCGCGCGACACCGGCATTTGCGCAGGAACCAAGGGCGTGGCGGGCATTCAAGTGGTACGCCGCGCGCAGGGCGATACGCGACCCTTCAGCCATGACGCCGACATTCATTTCACATTTGTGATGGACGGCAGCATGACCCTGCACGCTGACGGCCATGAAGACCGCGTGCTGCACGCGGGTGACGGCTTTGTGGTGCCGCCGGGCATGGTGGTCCAGTACCTAGCACCCTCGGACGATATCGAATTGCTTGAGGTCGCGCTGCGCGGCGACTTCAGGACGACAGTGATTTAAACGCCGGATATAGCTTGCGGAACTGCGCATAGGCCGCGTCATAGGCGGCAACCTGTCCGATGTCGGGCATGATAACCTCGGCGGTGGCGGGGGGTGTCATGACCTCCTCCACCGTCGCGCTGCTTTGCGCCACCATCGCTAGCCGTGCCGCACCCAAAGCCGCGCCAAATTCGCGCCCCTCGGGGATGTGCAGCGGCGTATTCAGAACCGTCGCCAGCATCTTCAACCAATAACGTGACGCCGTCCCGCCACCCACCGCATAGAGCGTTTTGAATGCGGCACCTGTGCCCGTGATCGCCTCAAACCCGTCACGCAGGCCGAAGCAGACTCCGGCCAGCACCGCATGCGTCAGGTCCTGCTGGGTTGTGCTGGTACTGACCCCGCTGAACCCGCCACGCACCTGCGCATTATTATGCGGCGTCCGCTCGCCCGACAGATAGGGGGCAAAACCGACCGTGCCCGGCGCGCGGAGGTCCTCGCCCAGATCAGCGGTCAGCTCCGCAGGCTTGCGTCCCGTCACGCGGCCCAGCCACGTCATGCTGTCCGCCGCCGAAAGCATCACCGACATCTGGTACCACCGCTCGGGCACTGCATGGCAAAATGTGTGCAGCGCCGTCTCTGGCGCAGGCTGGACACTATCGCGCGCCATAAGCAACACGCCCGATGTCCCGAGCGAGACAAACCCCTGCCCTTCGTGCAGCACACCCATGCCACAGGCCGCCGCCGCATTATCCCCAGCGCCACCCGCAACGCAGACCGGTGCCACCACGCCCCAGCGTGTTGCAAGATCAGACCGGAGCAAACCCGCAGGCGCGCTGCCTTCAACCAGATCGGGCATCTGGTCTCGCCGCATGTGACTACGCTCCAGCAACGGCGCAGACCAGTCGCGCGCACCCAGATCCAGCCACGAGGTGCCTGCGCTGTCAGACATATCCGCAACATGCGCACCCGTCAGATAGTGGGTCAGATAGGCCGCAGGCAACAGAACCTTTGCCACTTTCGCAAACACCGCAGGCTCATGCACTTTCAGCCATGCGAGCTTGGGCGCGGTAAAGCCGGGAAAGACGATATTGCCACTGATCGCGCGGAAGGCCGGATCGGCGTCCAGATCAGCTGCCTGCGCGTGGCTGCGCGTATCATTCCACAGAATGCAGGGCCGCAGCACGGTGCCATCAGCGTCCAGCAGGGTGGCGCCATGCATATGCCCCGCAACGGCAATGCCACGCAAATCCACAAAATCAGGATGCTCTGCACGCAGTTGCGCCACCACGGCCTCCAATGCGCGAATCCAGTCCTGCGGATCCTGTTCAGACCAGCCCGTGTGCGGATGGCTGACCGTGCAAGGGGCTTCGGCCGCGCCAATCGGCCTGCACTTGTCGTCTACCAGCAGCGCACGGATCCCTGACGTACCAAGATCAATTCCAAGATAGCTCATAAATTTGTCCCCATGGCCCGCGCCCACAATCAACCTGTTTGCGCAAACAACCACAAGACAGCGTTAAGCGACAGGTTTTTCAAAGCGTTTGTGTGAAATAGACCCACTCGATCCGCCGAGGGTGGCGTCGAAAACCCGCACGCCCGGATGCCATGACCATATCCCATTCGCGATCCATCTCCCCCGATCAAACCCCAGGTGAACGGCAGCTTGACGTTTACATCAGGCAACGGGCTCGCCATCAGAAGTGATCCCATATGTTCGAGCACTTTGAACCCAGATACTGCAACAACAGCACATAATATTTCGGCATCCAATTACACCGCGCGCCATCCCGTCGGGTTCCTGCCTGCCAAGGCGATCGCCGGAAAGCCCGGGATCGAGAAGGCAGCGACGATCCGGGGTCAGCTCGGAATTTACTCTGTACTGACTGGTGCAATCGGTAGCGGGTGCCGTCGCTTCGTGACAGCTTTGTCAGGCAATTTTGGCCGGGCAACATCCGTCACAGCAAATCACCTCCTGGTTGACATGTTCGAGTTGAAAGCCCCTCGGCAGGAGCGTGCAGCATTTATTCACTGGAATGGAACGGAAAGCACTGAGAGCTAAGATTGATATTTAAACTAATGCATTGATAAGCATGCATTAGTTTTTCATGGAACTCGGGATAGTCAAATGGTATCTAGTGTTTTGATCGTTTCTTTCAGTGACACTAAAGGTCCCGCGAGACGGCTACGCGTTCTCAAACAGGCAGGATTTTTTAGATAACACGCTGTAGTTAACGGTAAAGGCCCCGTGGCTCAACTGGATAGAGCAGCCCCCTCCTAAGGGGCAGGTTGCAGGTTCGAATCCTGCCGGGGTCACCAAAAACACCTGAAAATGACTGCAAAGAAAAGGGAAATAACACACAAAGCTTGACCACAACATGAACCAAAATCCATAATCAGAGCGGGCTCACTTCTCGGTGAAAAACCGGCTCAGCTCTGAGTGCAAATCATGGGTGTGGCAGGTATTTCACGTCGATGTGGACGTAGCCGGGCTGACAGGCTTTGGAGGCGCTCCATTTCGGCTTGGTTGATATGACTTGCAGGTCGCGCAGGTGCCCAACACCATGCCATCTCAGGCAGCTTTCCTGGCCTGAGCGCGAAGCGGGCGGGTTCAGGAACCCGAGAACCACAGCAAGCAAGTCACGGAGCGAGACCAGCAACGTCTTCGGCAGAGCGACCGCTTCCTGCGCCGATGTTAGCTTCGCCTGACGCCGATGCGGCGTATGGCTGCGGTCCTCGACGCAGTCGCGCTTGCGCCATTTGTAGACGCTTTGCGGGGTCACTCCGAAGCGCTCTGCGAGAACTGTCCCGGCGTCCTTGCTGGCCTGAATGGTGGCCCGACCGTTTGGCGTGGCCGTCGGGTGCTTGTGAAGATGGATCAACTTGGTTGTCCACGGTCCTGTATTTCCCGCAAAACTGATCTTGCCGTGAAAAGGGCAGATCACCGAGGGCGAAATGTGATCATCGGGGATGGAACACGTAGAAGATTGAATTGTTCGCCAAAGCCGCTGTCAGGTTGTCGATCGCTGATTGCCTGTCACGTGTTCTGCTACTACGCTAGCACAACAGAAATTATCCAGCAGGATGTCCGCCTTGTCAAACGTGTCCAAACGCCCCCTTACCCTGCGTGATGTCTCGGAAGCCTGCGGGGTCTCGGAGATGACAGTCAGCCGTGTTCTGCGCAAAAGCGGGGATGTGTCCGCAACCACACGCGAGCGGGTATTGGCGGCGGCCAAGGAGCTGGGATATGTGCCCAACCAGATCGCGGGCTCGCTGGCGTCGCAGAGGGTGAATCTGGTGGCGGTGATCATTCCATCGCTCAGCAATATGGTATTTCCCGAAGTTCTCAACGGCGTGAATGCCGCGTTTGACGACACGCCTTTGCAACCGGTTGTGGGCGTCACTGACTATCGCCCTGAGAAGGAAGAACAGGTTCTCTACGAGATGCTGTCATGGCGTCCATCCGGCGTCATTATCGCGGGGCTGGAGCATTCCGAGGCGACACGCGCGATGCTGATGAACGCAGGCATTCCAGTGGTCGAGATCATGGACGTGGACGGCAACCCTGTGGATGCGATGGTGGGTATTTCGCACCGTCAGGCGGGCAAGGATATGGCGCGCGCGATCCTGCGCGAAGGGTATGAGCGGATCGGCTTTCTGGGCACCAAGATGCCGCTGGACCACCGTGCGCGCAAACGGTTCGAGGGTTTTACCGAGGCGCTGGCCAAGGAGGGTATCGAGATCGAGGACCGCGCGTTCTATTCCGGCGGCTCGGCGCTGCTGAAAGGGCGCGAGATGACACGGGACATGCTGGCGCGCTCGCCTGATCTGGATTTTCTGTATTACTCCAATGATATGATCGGCGCTGGCGGGCTGTTGCATTTGCTGGATGAGGGAATTGATGTGCCCGGCCAGATCGGCCTGGCGGGCTTTAACGGGGTGGAGCTGCTGGACGGTCTGCCGCGGCAGCTGGCCACGACAGACGCCTGCCGCCGCGAGATTGGCGAGGCGGCGGCCAAGATCATCATCAACGCCTCCAGCGACACACCCGATCCAGACATGCCAAAGATCGTGACCATGAAGCCTACACTATCACTCGGGGATACGCTGCGCCGCCGCCCGCGCGGATGAGCCTGCCGCGCCTGCACAACAGAGCCGCGCGGCGCATTTTTCTGGACCGTCACGCCTTGCTTGACACACCGCAGGGTGCGGCGGACGGGGCAGAATTGCTGACACTGATCAAGCGGCTGGGGTTTATCCAGCTGGACAGTATCAACACCGTTGCACGCGCGCATGATTTGATCCTGTTCGCCCGCAAACCTCGTTATCGCAGCGCGGATCTGACACGCCTTTACGAGCGTGACAAACAGCTATTCGAACATTGGACCCATGACGCCGCCATCATCCCCCTGGATTTTTACCCGCAGTGGCAGATGCGCCGGACCCGCGATGCGGCCAAACTGAAACGCCAGTGGCGAAATTGGCGGCGAGGCGAGTTTGAGGAACAGTTGCAATCCGTGCTCGACCATATCCGCGATCATGGCCCTGCCGGTTCTTCCGATGTGGGCCGCGACGAGCCGCGCGGGTCAGGCGGATGGTGGGACTGGCATCCATCCAAAACCGCGCTGGAATATCTGTGGCGCAGCGGCGCGCTGCATGTGGTCGGGCGCGAAGGGTTTCAGAAGCGCTATGACCTGACGACACGCGCGCTGGATGCAGCCCGCTGGGCAGAAAACGATACACCAAGTGACGCGCAAACAATCGAATGGTGCTGCAACGGCGCGCTGGACCGTTTGGGCTTTGCCACCTCGGGTGAAATCGCGGCGTTCTGGGCGCATGTCACATCGGCCGAGGCGAAGGCCTGGTGTGCACGCGCACTGGAACGGGGCGAGATCGAGGAGGTTGAAATCACCGGCGCGGACGGCAGCCTGAAACGTGCCTTTGCGCGGCCCGGTCTGGTCGGTGACCCTGCGACAGACACAGATGCGCCCGCGCGCCTGCGCGTTCTGAGCCCGTTTGACCCGGCCCTGCGCGACCGCAAGCGCGCGCATTTCCTGTTCGGCTTTGACTACCGCATCGAGGTTTTCGTGCCGGAGGCCAAGCGGGTTTTCGGCTACTACGTCTTTCCGCTGCTGGAAGGCGAGCGGCTGGTGGGGCGGATTGATATGAAAGCCTTCCGCGCAGAGGACAGCCTGCGCGTAAAGGCCGTATGGCCGGAGTACGGGGTGCGCTGGGGCAAGGGGCGGCAGACATCGCTGGAGGGCGAGCTGGAGCGGGTGAAGCGGCTGGCCGGGGTCGGCACGGTTGCCTTCGAGGACGGCTGGCTCAGACCGTCATTGCAGCATCAGTTCTGACAGATCCGCTGCCGCCGCCTGTAGGCGGGGCAAATGCGCCCGGATCTCCCTCATGCCCAAACGCTGGACAGGCGCGTGGATGGACAGGGTAGACATCAGGCGGTTTTCGCTTTCAAGCAGCGGCACGGCGATGGCCACCATCCCTTCCATGAATTCCTCGTTGTCGGTTGAGTAGCCTTGTTCGCGGATCCGCGAAATCTCGGCGCCCAAGGCTGCGGGGTCGGTGAGCGTGTGCGGCGTATGGGCCTCCAGAGTCCCGATCTTCAGATATTTGTCAAACACCCCCGACTTGAGCGTGCTGAGGTACATCTTGCCGCTGGCAGTGCAGTGGAACGGCACCTGCGTCCCTACGGGCAGCTGGATGCGCAGGGGCCATTTTGTTTCCACGCGGTCAAGGTAGACCATGGCGTGACGCTCCGGCGCGGCGATGTTGCAGGTCTCGCCGACATCCTCCGCAAGCGCGTTGAGAACGGATTGACGCAGCATACGGATACGCGAAGCGGACAGGACAGAGGCGGCAAAGCGGCGCAACCGCGCCGCCGGCGCGTAAGAGCGCCCGTCGATATCGCGTTGCAGGAATCCTTCGGCTTCCAGTGTTTGAAACAGCCGGTGGATGGTTGGTTTGGGCAGCCCCAAATGATCATTCGCAGCGGTGGGCGTGATCGGCGTGCCGACCCGGGCCAGTTCCTCCAGCAGCAACAGCAATCTCAGATTGGTCGGGATTGTCTTGTCGCGCTGGCCGGTCGGGTCGTGCATGAAGGGCGGTATCCTGTTTCTCTGTCACAGACTGCGCGCCACTGACGGCGATCTCCTCCACGATAGTCCAGAAGCCGTGCAAAGCAAACGGTAAGGCGCGGCGTCCAGATCACAGTTGGCATTGCTTTTACCCCGCAGCTCTGGTCTGTCTTCCACCAAGACAGGAGGCCAACATGATGGAAGAAATCGTTCCAAAACCTGACTCTGCGTCCTGCGCAAGAGTGACCGTTGGGCGCATGGCTGACCATGTCTGACTATCCGCGTATCCGCCGTGTGGGCCTATCGGGGCTGCTGGTACAGTTCGGAGAAGGCATGAGCGAGCCCGCCAACCGGGCCGCTATCGCCTTGCGCGCTGCCGTCGACGCTCAACACTGGCCTGAGGTGCGCGAGACATCCACATCCCTTGTCTCTACCTTTATCAGCGCCGATCTGGTGGGGGGGACGCCCAATGCACTGGCTGAAAAGGTGCAGGAGCTGCTTTCGGGCACCGATTGGTACAACGCCCCCCTGCCCGCCGGGCGCACCCTGTGGGAGATCCCCACGCTCTACGGCACGGATGCTGCACCGCAACTGGAAGAAGCTGCAGAGGCCGCAGGCGTGTCGGCCCAAACCGCAATTGACGAGCTTTCATCCGCCCGTGCCCGCGTTCTGACCATCGGCTTTGCCCCCGGCCAGCCTTACACGGGTGAGCTGCCCCCACACTGGAACATCCCGCGCCAACAGGCGCTGACGCGGTCTGTGCCCGCAGGCGCGCTGGTGGTGGCAATCCGCCAGTTGATTGTGTTCACCAATGCGTCACCCACCGGCTGGCGGCATGTGGGCCAGACGGCTTTCCGCACCTTCCGCCCTGCCAGCGACACACCCATCGCCCTCAAGCCGGGGGACGAAATGTGCTTTCCCTCCGTCAGCGCGGCCGAATATGGCCGCATCAGTGCGGCGGACACCAGCGGCAATGGCGGCGCGCAACGGAGTGTTCTGACATGACGGCGATGCTGGAGGTATTGTCCTGCGGCCCTGCCGTGACCGTGCAGGACATGGGGCGACCGGGCTACCTGGCGCAGGGTTTGACGCGCGGAGGTGCCGCAGATGTGACCGCCTTGCTTGAAGGCGCAACCCTGCTCGGGCAATCGGCGGAACTCGCGGCGCTGGAAATGGTGGGCATGGGCGGCAACTTTCGCGCGACGGGTGACATCCGGATCGCGCTGACCGGCGCGCCGATGGCCGCGTCGGTGGATGACACCCCGCTGGTCTGGAATGCAAGCCATCTGCTACCAGCGGGAGCCACGCTAAGGATTGGCGGCGCACGTACGGGTGCCTATGGATACCTGCATGTGGGCGGCGGCATCGCCACGCCCCTGATGATGGGCGCGCGTGGTGCGCATCTGAGTGCGGGCCTTGGCGCTGCGCTCGGGGCCGGGGATAGGTTGCCGGTCGGGACGGATAAAGGTGCAACAACAGGCATGACCTTGCCGGTCGATGACCGTTTCAACGGTGGGACGATCCGCATCACCACCTCGATGCAAACCGACCGGTTTGACGCGGACACGCAAGCGAGGTTCACCGCCACCACATTCCACCGTGATGCGCGGGCCAACAGGATGGGTGTGCGGATGGACCACGACGCCGCGCCTTTCATGGCCGCCGATCAATTGACTATTCTGTCGGACATCATCGTGCCCGGTGACATCCAGATCACAGGTGATGGCGCCCCTTTTGTACTGATGTGCGAATGCCAGACCACCGGCGGCTATCCCCGCATCGGAACGGTGCTGCCCTGTGATCTGCCCCGCGTGGCACAGACACCTGTGGGTGCGGCGGTGACCTTTGAATTTGTCTCACTGGACGAGGCCCGCGCTATCATGCAGCGCGCCCGCGACGCGCAGGGGATGCTTGCAAAATCGCTCACCCCACTGCTGCGCGATCCGTATGCGATGCGGGATCTGCTGTCCTACCAGTTGATCAGCGGCGCTATTTCCGCCACCTCGAACCCGTTCAACCTGGAGGAATAATCATGCGTGTAGACCTGAATGCCGATATGGGCGAAAGCTTTGGTCCGTGGAAAATGGGCGATGATGCGGCACTGCTGCGCACGGTGACATCCGCGAACATTGCATGTGGCGGGCATGCCGGAGACGCCGATGTCATGGCCGCAACAATGGCACTGGCGCACAGCAACGGGGTGGGAATCGGCGCGCATCCAGGCTTCATGGATCTGGCGGGCTTCGGGCGCAACCGGATGTCGCTGCCGCGCGCTACGCTGCAAAACCAGATCCGCTATCAGGTAGCTGCCAGTATCGGCATGGCGCGCAGCCTTGGCGCAAAGGTGCGGCATCTGAAACTTCATGGCGCGTTGTCCAACATGGCCTCCGAAGATCCGGTTCTGGCGCGTGACCTCTACGAAGCTGCGCTGTCTGTCGATCCCGACCTGATTGTGATGATTCTTGCCGCAACCGCACACCAGCAGGCGGTCGAAGAGCTTGGCTGCGCCTGGGCGGGAGAGATTTTTGCCGACCGCGCCTATAACGATGACGCAACGCTGGTGGATCGCAGCATTGACGGCGCTGTCATTCATGACCCGGCGGTCGCTGGCGCGCGTATGGTCGCTATGGTCAAGGCAGGCGCAATCATTACCGAGAGTGGCAAGCACATCCCGGTCCGTGTCGATACAATCTGCCTGCATGGCGATACCCCAACGGCTGTGCAAATCGCACAATCGGTGCGGTCTGCGCTGGAGAATTCAGGCGTCAGCGTAGAAACCTTCGAAGGCCACCGCTAGCGCCAACGGTCACAGTTCAATCTCGGCAACCAAAATCGACATACGCCCCGAAACAATTGAGGCGATATCAAGATGGCTGTGTTTCACATACACAGGGTTGCGGTGCACTGCGCCGTCGCCATTCCTGAGCAGCGCGCATCCGTCTGGACATTTACTCCGGGCCAACGCGCAGCGCTTGAAACTCCGTCTTGGCTGCCTGCTCGAGATCACCGGGAAATTGGCGCCTCGCAAATTGTCGGCGTTTGTTGATTAGCGTCAGCCACAAAGTTTGGCACACATTGGCGACAGTCAATATATCCATGTCGTCCAGCCCCCTACCGCACAAATTATGTGCTCCGGTAGGCAAAATGGGACACCAGCCAGCAGTCAGTTGCGGTTCTTGCCGAGCACAGTTGCCAGCCAAACACCGTTATCGATGCTGGGACCGACGAACCAACGGAGCAGCAAGGCCTACTGCATCTGTTCCATCAAGTGACATCTGGAGCGGATCGAAGAACAGGATCCAGCGTCAGGCCCAAGCGCGTCATGGTCTGCAGGTGAAATGTCATCTGTATACCCAACCGACTGGCAAGTTCGCTGACCATCTCCTCGCCCTTCAGCGCTTCTAACGCCACTTTGACCTTGAACTCTGGGTGATGGTGCCTTCGTTTCGACATGTCTGATCTCATTCGTGTGGAAGAGCGGCACACTGCAATTCGAAGCATGAATAGGTGTCCGACTTTCGGGGAGGGGTCGCTCAGTCCCAATGCAAGAGCGCAGCCAGATTTACACTTCCGCTTTCTCTGCGCGGCCCGCTAACTGCTCAAGAGAGATTTGAATAACGATCAGATCGCGCTTCTTCCCGGGCATCGCGATCCAAACGCAGTCAAGCACGCGTTCCATAGTTGGACAGGAATAACTCCACAGGATGTGAGCAACGGACAAATGGAACAAAAATGCTGATGGCCGAGGCATCCCATGTCTGACACACGCGCCGCCTTTCTTTAGGGAAACCTTTTGCGCCGCATCACCTTGACGGCTCTGACTTCGTCGGTGGGGGTGATGGCGGTTGTTGCGGTCGGTTCTATCTACGAGGTTTTTATCTCGATGCGGGGGAATGCCGAACTGGCTGCGGCAGCGGGAGACGCAGGTGCGATCCTGCAGTTCACCACATCTTTCGGCTTCGGCATGGCGAGGATGGGAACGATCTGGGACACTCGTGAACCCAGTGCTGGATCTCCATCGTGATCCTCGGTCTGAGGCTTGATCTGACGGAGGCCGCGTTGGTCGGCGATGCTGCGCGGCTGGTGATCGCGGTCACAGCGCTGATTCCGGTCTTTCAACGCCACGGCGAGTTGGTGCGACCCCGTGGCCTCGCCTTCGCGCCGATCGTCACGATCCCTGTTCCAGCGATCCTGGCGCAACTGTCCACGCCTTTGGGGCGGGCCTTCGTCACCCCCGCGATGGTGGAAATTGACGAGGCCGCAGCGGCTCAACGCAACGAAAACCCTCGACCTGCAGTCCGCCCGCGAGGCCGACTACCCAGTAGGGTCAGACATGTTCATCCGCTGCACCGCCTGTCGCCGGAAAGCGAGCGGCGCCTGCCCCGTCCACCGCCGAAAGCTTCGCGAGAAGCTGTTGGCATCGCGGTATGCAAGAAGGCCGGCGATTTGGTCGGCGCGCAAGGTCGTCTTTGTCAGGTACCGGATCGCCGTGTCGCGCCGGGTGGCGTCCAGCACCGCCTGATACAATGTCCCTTCCTCATTCAGGCGTCGTTGCAGCGTGCTGCGGCTGATCCCCAAGGCCTGCGCCACATCCTCGGCGCCCGTGCGTCCTGCGGGCATCAGTTCGACCAAGGCCCCGCGCGCCCTGTCGGCGACCGGCCAGCGGTCGTTCTGGGCCGCCAGCTGAAGCTTGAGGTCAGCCTCGATATCAGCCCAAAGTGCCGGATTCTCGGAGATGAAGCGGCGCTTAGCATCCTCGCGAGAAAACGCTATGTAGGCGGCGGCAGATCGTTCCGGCATGACGCCCAGATGCCCTGCGATCATGTGCCGGTCCGCCTCCGACCCGTCAAAACCGGCGGCGACTGCGCAGACCGGATAGGCAGTCGCGCCACGAATGTTCTCTAACGCTGTGACCAGTTGCAGGGCACCAAGACTTGGCGGCATCGGCGCGTGGACATCGACGGATTCGAACTCGAGCCGCAGCAAGGCGCCATCTCGGAACACCCGCATGACGGTCGGCCCAAGAAGCGATTTGAACTGCGCCAGACGCATCAGGCCGGTTTCCATATCGGGCGCACAGGACAGCGTAAAGAACACCGGGATCACCGGCCCGCGTGAGATCGCAACGCCGAGGTGCGTCACATAATCGCGGCGTGGCGACAACACCTCCATTGTGTTCCAGCAGTCGAAATACTGCTGCGCCGTTCCTCGCATTTCGCTCCGGCCATATTGGAGCGGGTCCAGACCTGCAGTTTGGAGCATCACCCTGGGATCGACACCGAGAATGCGGCACGCCACGTCGGTCGCCATGAACAAGGAATAGGTCTGTGAATTATCCATGCGGACGAACCCTCAAGCGGCTGTCTTCAGTACCACGGGCGTTTTGAATGGGCCAGTCTCGGAAGGTCGAATGACCCAATATGCATGCAACTGACCGCATATGCATATCGCTGCACGGCGCTTTTGGGCCTAGTCTGGAAGGTAGGAATTCAGTTCTCAACCATCCGCCGACAGGAGACAGCCATGGACCTGACAATCAACGGCACCAGTCATACGGTGGATTTGCCGGATGATATTCCACTGCTCTGGGCGCTGCGGGACGGGTTGAACATCACCAGCGTAAAATACGGCTGTGGCATTGCGCAATGTGGCGCCTGCACCGTCCATATCGACGGTGAGGCAGTGCGCTCCTGCCAGCTGGCGCTTGGCGATGTGTGGGGTGAGATCATAACGATCGAAGGGCTCGGCACGCCCGACGGCTGCACGCCATTCAGGCCGCTTGGATCGACCATCAGGTGGCGCAATGCGGTTACTGCCAGTCCGGACAGATCATGCAGGCCGCCGACCTTCTGGCCCGCAACCCGGAGCCCACAGACGAGGATATCGACGCCGCGATGTCGGGCAATCTGTGCCGCTGCGGGACCTACCCGCGCATCCGAGCGGCGGTCCACGCTGCGGCCAGCGCGATGCGGGAGGCGTGAGCGATGGGACGCGCCAGAACCATCGCCCGCCGCAGCTTTCTGATCGGGTCTGCCGCCCTTGTCGGCGGGGTCGCCTTCGGGGCCTATTTCGCGACCCGACCGACACCGAACCCATTGCTTGACGGTCTGGCGGAAGGCGAGGCTGCACTGACCCCCTTCATCAAGATCACACCGCATGGCATTACACTGATCGTAACGCGCGCGGATGTGGGTCAAGGCATTGCCTCGACACAGGCGATGCTGATCGCCGAGGAGCTGGACATCGACCCCGCCACCGCCACGCTTGACCCGGGACAACCACATCAAGCCTATTTCAACGCCACTGTCGCCGCAGAGAGCCTGCCATTTCCGGGCTGGGACCACGGCTTCGTAGCAAGCACGGTGCGCGACTTGATGGGCCATGTTGCGAGGCTGACCAGTTCGCAATTCACTGGCGGATCGTCTTCGGTCGCTGATCTGCATGAGACGCTCCGTCTGGCTGGCGCCACCGCCCGCGAAACGCTCAAGGCCGCAGCGGCGGCGCGCACGGGCATATCACGGACAGACCTGCGGACCGAGGACGGGCACGTCGTTCTGGCGGACGGCACCCGCATTCCCTATACCGAGCTTTCCGACGAGGCGGCTGCCATCGAGCCTGTCATCGACGTGACCCTCCGGCCCGCCTCGGAGTGGACGCGGCTGGGCGAGCCCTACCAACGGCTCGACATCGTCGCGAAATCGACCGGAACCCAGGACTACGGCATCGATGTGGTCCTGCCCTGCATGCTGCACGCCACCGTGCGCGCCAACCCCGGGCGCGGCGGTGCCATGGCAAGCTACTCTGCCGATGCAGCACTTGCGATGCAAGGCGTTCGGTCGGTCGTTCGGGTGAACGAGGGACTTGCCGTCATCGCCGACAACACCTGGTTCGCCTTCCGCGCGGCGCAAGCGCTGGAGGTCGAGTGGCTTCCCCCCGACCACCCAGCCAGTTCCGCCGAAATGTGGCAGGTGCTGGCGGATGCCCGCACGGATGAATTCCGCAACAGCCGCCTGCGCGACGACGGCGATGTCGAGGCCGCGCTAGAGGACGCCACCGTGATCGAGGCAGAATACCGTTCGCCGTTCCTCGCCCATGCCGCGCTTGAGCCGCTGTGCGCCACGGTACTGGTCGAGGCGGACAGAGTGCAAATCTGGACCGCGACGCAGGTACCCGCGGTGGTGCGCGACGCAGCGGCCGAGATCACCGGCGTTGATCCGTCCCGTGTGACGCTGCACGCCCTTTCTGCAGGTGGCAGTTTCGGCCGCAGGCTCGACCATGACTATGTGGTGCAGGCGATCCAGATCGCCGCCTCCGTGCCAGGCTCCCCGATCAAGACCACCTGGAGCCGGGAAGAGGACATGACCCATGACTATCCCCGCCCGCTCCACATGGCCGTTGGACGGGGCACTGTCGCGGATGGCCGGGTGCTGGCCTACGACCTCGACAGCATCAGTCCCTCGCTCATCTCGTCGTGGTTCGGGCGCATCTTCATCGTACCGCCGGGGCCGGACACGATGCTAGTCTGGGGTGCCTATGACCAGCCCTATGCCATCCCCGACTATCGCGTGACGGGCTATGCCGCGCCGCCGTTGGTGCCGGTTGGCTCGTGGCGCTCGCCCGGGGCCTGCTCCAACAGCTTTTTCCACGAAAGCTTCCTATCCGAACTCATCCACGCCGCCGGCGCCGACCCGCTGGAGGAGCGGCTCCGCCTGATAGCCGATGCCGACAGTCGCCGCGTGCTGGAGGCCGTGGGCGAAATGTCGAACTGGGCCGGCGCCGACATCAGGCCGGGGCGCGGGCGCGGGATCGCCTTTGCCCACACGCACGGCGTGCCCGTGGCCGAGGTCATCGACGTGACCATGACCGACCGTGGCCTGCGCATCGACGAGGTCTGGATCGCCGCAGATTGCGGCACCGTCTTCGATCCGGTGAATGCCGAGGCGCAATTGACGGGTGCCGCCATCTTCGGCCTCGGCCATGCGATGAATTGCGAACTCACCTACGAAAACCACGCCGTGCAGCAAACCAACTTCCATGCTTTCGAGGGGATGCGCCTTAACCAGACACCACGGTTTCATACGCAGCTGTTGGGCTTGGCCGAACGCGTCCGCGGATTGGGCGAACCCGCAACGGCCCCCGCGGCCCCTGCCCTCGCCGATGCGATCTTCGCCGCCACAGGCCAGCGTCTGCGTGAAATGCCGTTCAACCGAACGATGGACTTCGCATGAGGCCGACTTTGCGCGTTCTATTGATCGCCGCGATCAGCCTCGCGCTCGGAACCCTTACCTCGGCCGAAGGTGAACATGGCCTCGACCTATCGGCGCTGCCGGAGGTCGGGACCGTCTCACCAGAAGACGGGCTGGCCGCCTGGAACACGATCCATACGGACCTGACCCACCCCCGATGCGTCAATTGCCATGTGGGCACGAACAACGTTCCGTTATGGGGCACGACGCAAGCGCCCGACACAATCCATGGCATGGCGATCAACGCAGGCGACAGCAGGATCGGGTCTGAAACCATGTCCTGCAACGACTGCCATCAAACCTCGACCCGTCCCAACACGGTGCCCCACGCCGCGTTGCACACCGGCATGGACTGGCGGCTGGCCCAGGTTGAATTCCAGTGGGCCAACCGCACTAGCGCCGCGATCTGCGCCCAGATGCGCGACCCCGACCGGAATGGCGGCCGCGACGCTGCCGGGCTGATCGAACACATCCTGCACGATGCCGAATTGATCAGCTTCATCACCTGGAGCTTCGACCCCGGCGTGGGCCGGGATCCAGCGCCGGGCAGCCTGCAGGCGCATCTGGGGGACATGGCGGTCTGGACTGCCGCCGGGATGCCGTGCCCCGCAGAGCGAAGTCCTTGCCACGACGACCGGGCGGAACTGTCCCGCCACAGCCTGTGAAAGACCTGACCATGACCACATACCCCACTGGCAAGACGGCGCTGCTTTGCGTCGACCCCTACAACGATTTCCTGGCGGAGGGCGGCAAGATGTGGCCGGCCCTGAGCAAGGTTGCCACATCGGTCGGCCTGCATGCCAACTTGGCTCTGATCCGAGCAACGGCCCGCGGTGCAGATATGCCGATCTTCATCCTGCCACATCACCGGCACCATGCCACGGACTTCGAAGGATGGGCGCACCTTACACCGTCACAGGCTGCGGCACACGAATACCAGTTGTTCGCGACGGGCAGCTGGGGTGGTGAATGGTACGATGGGTTTGGTCCGGAAACCGGCGATATCGTCATCAAGGAACATTGGGGGGCGTCCAGCTTTGCCAACACCGACCTTGACGTGCAGTTGCGCCAGCGCTGGATCACGCATGTCATCTTTGTCGGGCTAATCGCCAACACCTGTATTGAAGCATCAGCGCGCTATGCCGCCGAACTTGGCTATCATGTGACGCTGGTCCGCGATGCGACGGCTGCCATGTCGGCGGACGCAATGCACGCCGCCCATGAGATCAACGGACTGAGCGGCCCCAATTGAGTGGTCCATGTTAAAAGTTAGTGCATG
>TARA_R110002020_G_scaffold21009_8_pt1 | contig 36740 bp, 32 predicted proteins | sample TARA_R110002020 | Tara Oceans TARA_R110002020 (sample SAMEA4396489) | marine metagenome | biome: Westerlies Biome; feature: [MES] marine water layer (ENVO:01000295) within the mesopelagic zone...; material: water (ENVO:00002006), including particulate matter (ENVO:01000060) such... | reverse complement strand
ACAGTTTTCAAGACTGCCGCAATCGACCACTCTGCCATTTCTCCAATATGTTTTGCGGGCAACCCCGCTGCTACAGCAAGGTAAGGTTGCGTAAGCGGCTGCAAATATAGGAACCTTTTTTGTATTCCGCATGAAATTATAGTTTTTTTTGACCTAAAAGTTCTCCCGTCTAAAGTCATCATCCAGACCCATCACAATGTGTTAATAATTTCCAAACGGCCCCCATTCGATTAGGGACAAAGGGAAAATAGGGTTAAATTTGTAGGGGCGATTTCATGGACCAGCAAAAATAATGTACCTTCGGAAAGGGTGCCGCAACCTTTTCCGTTTTATCGTATCCTAGGTACCATGTAATGCCCTTTATGTCCTTTCTTTAACCAATGAGCGAAATGGGTGATAGTATCAAAGATCTGCAATGGCGGTACGCCGTTAAGAAGTTTAATGGCAACCGCTTACTGCCCCAAGAAAAAATAGAAAGGCTAAAGCAGGCCTTTAACCTTACCGCCACTTCCTATGGTCTACAGCCCATAAGGTTGGTGGTCCTACAGAACAAGGAGATACAACAACAATTGGTACAGTATTCCTATGGGCAACAACAAGTGCTGCAGGCATCGCACGTTCTTATCATCTGTATAGAGAAATTGGTTGACAAGGAGTTTATAACCAATTACTTCCAAAGGGTGAAAAAAATCAGGGATACCAGTGACCAGATCTTGGATCCCTTCAAGGCCGCGCTCATCAACACGTTTTTGAACAAGGACGAAAAGGATATTGCCCAATGGGCCACCAACCAGGCCTATCTTGCCTTGGGAAATTTATTGACGTTCTGCGCCATGGAAGAGATAGATTCCTGTCCTATGGAAGGATTTGTTCCAGAGGCCTATGACCATTTGCTGGCCTTGGACCAAAAAGGCCTAAATTCCGTTTTGGTATTGCCCGTGGGCTACCGTGCGGAGGACGATATGTTCGCGGCCTTTAAGAAAGTAAGGCGCCGACTAAAGGACAGCATCATCAATATTCAATAACCGCCCGCTCTGTAGTCCAGTACTGCTCGAACGGGTTCTTTTTTATAATCTAATCAACGATATACGGTATGCCGGGATTTGAACTTTTTGGGGACAAAGAAAGAAAGGAAGTCAACGATGTACTCAATTCTGGGGTTTTGATGCGTTATGGGTTCGATAATAATAGGAATGGCCACTGGAAGGCCAAGGAGTTGGAACGTGCCCTGGCAAAACGTATGAAGGTAGATCACGCCCAATTGGTGAGCAGTGGTACGGCGGCCCTTACTGTGGCCCTTGCCAGTGCAGGGATAGGGATCGGCGACGAGGTGATCTTGCCCACCTTTACCTTTGTGGCCAGCTTTGAAGCGGTCCTGTCACTGGGTGCCGTACCGATCTTGGTGGATGTGGACCAAAGCCTCACCCTAGATCCCGTAGCGGTGGAAAAGGCCATTGGAAAACGTACCAAGGTTATCATGCCCGTCCATATGTGCGGTTCCATGGCGGACCTAAGGCCGTTGAAGGCACTTTGTGATAAATACCAGCTCTTGCTGTTGGAGGATGCCTGCCAGGCCATTGGGGGCAGTTATGAGGGAAAACCCTTGGGAACCTACGGAGACCTTGGTTGTTTTTCGTTCGACTACGTAAAGACCATAACCTGTGGGGAAGGCGGGGCGGTGGTCACCAATAATGAGGTCTATTATAGAAATGCCGATCAGTATTCTGACCATGGGCATGACCATAAGGGAAAGGATAGGGGAGCGGAGGACCATCCCTTTCTAGGGTACAATTACCGCATTTCCGAACTGCACGCCGCCGTGGGCCTGGCCCAGTTGAAAAGGCTGGACAGCTTTTTGGAGATACAGAAAAAGAACCATACCATATTAAAAAAAGCCTTGCAGTCCGTGCCAGGGATCACTTTTAGGACCGTTCCCGATAAGGGGGTGGAGAACTATTCCTTCTTAAGCTTTTTTCTTCCGGATGAAGAAACAGCGCAGAAAGCGCACAGTGCACTTTTAGCTGGGGGAGTGGATGCCTGTTTTTACTGGTACGACAATAATTGGCACTATCACCGTAAATGGGCCCACCTAAAACATTTAAAGACCCTTAGCTATCTTCCCGCAAAGGTGTACGACTTTTTGCCGAACTACGACAAGGCCGATTTTTCCCAATCGGACCATTGGGTGGGCAGGAACATATCCTGTCTTATCAAATTGGGGTGGGGCAAGGAAGAAGTGGAACAGCGGGCCGTAAAGATGAGGGATATTCTGGTAAAGGAAATGCATTACAAAACTACCGAAAGGTGAAGGCTTCGGTAGTCCTGTTCCATATCTATTTGATCAATAGTTAACGTACTCGGCTATGGTAAGGCCATATCCGACGATGCCCACCCTTTTGGTCTGGGCCGAATTGGTGAGCAACCGTACCTTACTAATGTTCAGATCGTGCAATATTTGGGCTCCTACGCCAAAGTCCTTGGCATCCATATCTATTTTTGGGGCCTTAAAGATGCCCTTTTTCTGAAGATCCTTAAGTTCTTCCAACCTGCCCAAAAGGTTCATGGCGGGCAATTCTTGGTTGATAAAAACAATGGCGCCCTTCCCTTCATTATTGATGGCGTTGAACATCTCCTCCAGCTTTTTGTCCGGATTGTTGGTAAGGGTTCCCAAAATATCGTTATTGACCAAGGTAGAATTGATCCTGGCCAATATTTTCTCGTCTTTGGACCAACTTCCCTTGGTGAGCGCAATGTGTATCTGGTTATTGGTGGTCTGCTTATAGGCCCGTAACCGGAATTCCCCGAAGCGGGTGGTAATGGTAAAATCCTCCTTCTTTTCAATAAGACTGTCGTGCTCCATCCTATAGGCCACCAAGGCCTCAATGGAGATGATCTTTAGGTCGAACCTTTTGGCCACTTCCATCAATTGGGGCAAACGGGCCATGGTGCCGTCCTCGTTCAATATTTCCACTAAAATCCCCGCGGCGTTCAATCCCGCAAGGCGGGCGAGGTCAATGGCGGCTTCGGTGTGGCCCGTACGTCTCAGCACCCCGCCACTTTTTGCCCGTAAGGGAAAAATATGTCCAGGTCTTCCCAGGTCATGGGGCTTGGTATCGGGCCTGACCAGGGCCATAATGGTCTTGGCCCTATCGTGGACGGATATGCCCGTGGTACAGCCGTGACCGATAAGGTCCACCGATACCGTAAACTGGGTCTGGTGCAGTACGGTATTGTTCTTTACCATCATATCCAGTTCCAGTTCTGCACAACGTTCCTCGGTCAGGGGGGCACAGATCAATCCGCGGCCGTGCTGGGCCATAAAATTGATCATTTCCGGGGTTACTTTTTCCGCGGCCGCTATAAAGTCGCCCTCGTTTTCCCGGTTCTCATCGTCCACAACAATGATCACCTTCCCGTTCCGTATATCTTCAATGGCTTCCTCAATGGAGTTAAGCTCGATCGTATTTTTCATAACTAGTTGCTGATCTTGATTTTGCCCTTCATTTTCTGAAAGAGCTGTTTAAGGAAATCCACTACATTCCCAAAGCCCATCAATCCCTTGTCCTCCGTGGCCCTTTTCGTCAGGAATACCCCCAAGGGCAACATGATAAGAGTGGAGAGCCAAGCCCCGAGAACGGGGGGGATATTGCCTTCTTTGGCATAATTGCCCGCAAATACACCAATAAAATAATAGGTAAGGAAAAGCACAATGGCAATTACCATGGGCAGTCCCAATCCCCCTTTTCTAATGATGGCCCCCAAGGGCGCGCCCACAAAGAAAAGGATTATGCACGCCAGGGCAAGGGCATATTTTTTATGTAACGAAAGGATGTGCAGTCGGTATATCTTGTACTTGTTCTGCAGTTCGTTCTTTTTGCCCTCAATGGAGTTTAAAAGGCTACCGGTAGAATTTTTTGCCGAGTTGATCAATTGCAGTTTTTGCCACTCCTGATAAAGCCCCATGATATTTTCTATGGGCGGGATGTCTCCCAAATTATCACTTTTGTTGTAAAGACTGTCCTTTGCCAAAAGGGTGCTGTCGCGTTTGGGGATTGCCACGGGCGCAAATGCACCCATTCTATTGACGGTACTCTTGGAAAAGGTCCTGACGGTCTTTAGATTATCTTTGCGCAGGGAATCGATGTCCTTGTTCAGACGGGAGATGTTCTTCATTTTGTCCGTACTGATGTCCCGCTCCTCGTCCATGTCCACATTGTTGAGTTCGGAGAGATCTATGTTCATGGTATAGGTGCCAAAGTTCGCCTTCGCAAAGGGATGTTTTTGGTTGGTATTATTGCGGTCCTTCACATCCCTATAATAATGACCATCCTTGAGTACCAATTGTAGTATTTCCGAATCCTCACTGCTCACCAGTTCCCCTGTCTTTGCCTTGATGACGGTACTATTGATGTTGGTGGCCGTCTTTTGATGGATGATCACGTTTTTAAGGAACCGGTCGTTTTCCCCGTACTTGCTGTCCACCTTGATGTTCATGCCCGTTCCCTCAAAGTCGCTGAATACGCCTTCTGCAATGGCCACGGCCGGTTTTACCTTGGCAATGTTCCTTCGGAGGTTGTAGATTTTTTGTTCCGATGCAGGTATGATGTTGTTCGCAAAATAAAAAGTGACCCCGCCCAAAAACACAATGAAGACGATAAGGCTCCGCATGGCCCTTTGCAGGGATATGCCCGAGGCCTTCATGGCAGCAAATTCATAGTTCTCCGCAAAACTGCCAAAGGTAAGGATGGATGAAAGCAGCACCGTTAAGGGCAGGACCTTCTCCGTAAGATTTGGCATGAGGTAAAAAAGAAATTTGCCAATGATGACAATGTCCAGACCTTTTCCGGCCAGATCGTCTATAAAAAGCCAGATCGTCTGAAATATGAAGATAAACATCAATATTACAAACGAACTGACAAAATTAAAGACAAAACTCGATAGGATGTAACGGTCTAAAAGTTTCAATGTCCTAATTCCTGATTATATAATACCCTTCGTTCTTATACTTGCCTTCGTCAAAAGTAAACAAGGACTTGGACAAAGGCTGGTCCGTTTTGAAAGAATTAACGGTAATGGTGGTCTTGGTCCCATTTTTGCCCGTCTGTATAAGCTTGTGTATGTGTTTCGTGCCCACATCCACTCCCAACAAAATGGACTTTATTTCAGAATCGGTGTCGATCGGGGTCAGTTTTACATACTGTATCTTTCGGCCGTCCGCATTCTGTAGGATGTCCCATTCATAGGTATGCCCCTGTTTATAGAAGGTAAGCATTTTGGAAGGGGTGACCGAATTTGTGTCGTCCGACTGATTTTCTATGGTGACCTCTTCGTTCTCGGGAACAATGGTATACACCTTTTTTCCATCAAAAAGCTGCTTTGATCCCATATAGTTGAAAAGGTACTTATCGCCCTGCAGGGTAACATCCCCACGGGTTTCCTGGTTGATGTTCGCCTCCGTGTTCTGCAGGCTGTGCTTGAATTCTATAAATATATTGTCATAGCCCTGCACTTTGTTGTAAACCTCGTCCAAAAGTGCCTTTGCCTTTGCGGATCCCTGTCCAAAGGAAAACGTACAGCACAATAATATAACTACAAATACCAATTTTTTCATGTTCTCTTATTTTAATTCGTTATCCAATAATTCGTTGAGCGAGTGCATGTCCTGGATCAACACTTGCCTCGCTTTGCTCCCTTCAAAGGCGCCCACTACTCCGGCCGCCTCCAACTGATCTATGATCCTTCCCGCACGGTTGTATCCCAACTTAAGTTTGCGCTGAAGGAGGGAAGCCGATCCCTGTTGTGCGATCACCACCACTTCGGCAGCTTCCCGGAACATGGCGTCCCGTTCGGATATATTGTAATCAATAGCTGTGCCAGATTCGTCGTTGCCCACGTATTCTGGCAATAGGTAAGCATCGGGGTAGGCCCTTTGTGCCCCAATAAATTCAGTGATCTTTTCCACTTCCGGGGTATCCACAAAGGCACATTGGATCCGGGTGACATCGTTCCCCTGCGTAAAGAGCATATCGCCCCTCCCGATCAATTGGTCCGCCCCTTGGGTGTCCAAAATGGTCCTGGAATCAATTTTGGAGGTCACCCTAAAAGCGATCCGGGCAGGGAAGTTGGCCTTGATGATACCGGTAATGACGTTTACCGATGGCCTTTGTGTGGCAATGATCAAGTGGATGCCGATGGCACGTGCCAATTGTGCCAAGCGTGCTATGGGGGTCTCCACTTCCTTGCCGGCGGTCATGATCAGGTCCGCAAACTCATCGATGACCAATACGATATAGGGAAGAAATTTATGTCCATCGTTCGGATTCAGTTTCCGCGCCTTGAATTTGGTATTGTATTCCTTTATGTTTCGTACCATTGCGTGTTTCAACAGTTCGTAACGGTTGTCCATTTCAATACATAGGGAGTTCAGCGTATTGATCACCTTGGCATTGTCCGTAATGATGGCATCTTCCACATCCGGTAATTTTGCAAGAAAATGCCGCTCGATCTTGTTGAAAAGGGTAAGTTCCACTTTTTTGGGATCTACCAGGACGAATTTCACCTCTGCAGGATGTTTTTTGTATAGGAGGGAAGTAAGGACAGCATTCAGTCCAACGGATTTTCCCTGACCTGTGGCCCCTGCCATTAACAAGTGGGGCATCTTGGCAAGGTCCACCACAAAGGTCTCATTGCTGATGGTCTTTCCAAAGGCGATGGGCAACTGCATTTCAGCTTTTTGGAACTTGCTGGAAGCGATCACCGAACGCATGGAGACAATGGTGGCATTTTTATTGGGTACCTCTATCCCAATGGTCCCCTTCCCGGGAATTGGGGCAATGATCCGAATGCCCAAGGCGGCAAGGGAGAGGGCTATATCGTCCTCCAGGTTCTTTATCTTGGATATCCGAACCCCCGCATCGGGCACTATTTCATAAAGGGTCACCGTAGGCCCTATGGTTGCCTTGATCTGGGCGATGCCTATTTTATAGTTGCGGAGGGTCTCCACGATCTTGTTCTTGTTTTCCTCCAGTTCTTCCTGGTTAATGGTAATACCACCTCCCACACCGTGCTGGTCCAATAGGTCCAAGGTCGGAAATTTGTAATTCCCCAGCTCCAAGGTAGGGTCGAACTCCCCAAAATCGGCCACCAGTTTATTGGATAGCAGTTCATTGTCCTCTGCCTCTTCCGTAATCTTTTCCACTTCCATGGCAATTTCATCTTCCTCCCCCGTACCATCCTCGGATTGGGCTATTTCCATTTCTAGGGAGGTATCGTCCAAGTCCGGGTTCAGGGGTGGAATGTCCTTTTTATGGGTGTAGGTATCCATGGTGATGGGCACTTCCTTTTTATCGAAAGCGGGTGTGGGGATCGGTTCGTCGCCATGGTCGACCTTCGCCTCGGAGGGCTTGGATTTGAATTCGGCCGCTATGGCGCTTCTTTTTTCGCCCACGAAATTCGCAATGCCCTCAGGCGTAAAATGGAACAGGCGCACCAGAATGATGACCAATCCGAACAGCAAAAGTAGAAAGACCCCTATCTTACCTGCATAGTCCTGAAGGAAATCGTTCATTTCATATCCCACCTGTCCGCCCAATAAGGGGCGTTCCTCGGCAAAAAATCCCATGGTAATGGCTATCCAGATAATGAACACCGATCCCCATATCCATTTTCGCAAGAGGCCCTTCTTATCCAAGCTCAGAAATAGATAAAGTCCCGTGATAAAGAACAGGAAGGTAAAGATAAGGGAGGCGAGCCCAAAACCTTTGTAGACAAAGAAGTGGCTAATACTGGCCCCGAATTTGTTGAGCAGGTTCTTGGCCTCCTTGTTGCGATCGGCAAACTGTGAAAGTAGGCTCTGGTCGTCCTGCCAAGTAAAATAAAAGGAGATAAATGAAAAGAACAGGGCAATGCTGAAGAGCATCAACAAACTTCCCAAGATGATCTTGTTCTGCTTGGACAACTTGGTGGAGAACCTTTTTTTGGTGGGTGAAGGCCTAGTTTTTTTTACCTTTTTTGCCATTAAATCTCAAATTCTTGTGGGCTAAATTACAAATTTAACAGGGAAGCCCATGGAACAATCCCCTTAAAAAATTTTGGGAATATAAATGATCAGGCCTACGATGGCGGAAGCGATGGAAACGAACATAACGGCCCCTGCCGATATATCTTTTATAAAACCGATCTTGGCATCAAATTCGGGCTGTATGTAATCGGCCATTTTTTCGATGGCGGTATTCAGCCCTTCCACGCCCAGTACCAAAGCCATGGCAAATATCTGCAGGATCCATTCCACGGGTGAAATCGCGAAATAAAACCCGGCGGCCGTGACAAGGATCGCTATAAAGACCTGAACCTTTATACTGGCTTCAGTACGGACCAGCAATAGGGCACCGCGCAGCGCATACCCCACGGCATGTGCCCTATCTTTCCAAAATGGCTTTTTAGGCATTGTGCAGGGCCTGTAGGGCGGCTTGGTAATCGGGTTCGTCCACGGTTTCGGCAACCTGTTGGTTGTAGAGAACCTTTCCTTCACCGTCCAGGACCACTACCGATCGGGAGTGTAGGCTTTTTAGGGGTCCATCCACAAATTCCAGTCCGTAGGCCTTGCCAAAGCTACCTTCCCTAAAGTCGGATAGCATAATGACATTCTCGATTCCTTCGGCCCCACAGAAGCGTGCCTGTGCAAAGGGAAGGTCTTTTGATACACAAAGGACTACGGTATCGTTGAGACCTGTGGCCTTTTTGTTGAATTCCCTGACCGATTGGGCACACGTACCTGTATCAATACTTGGAAATATGTTGAGCACCACTTTCTTCCCTTTAAAATCGGCTAGGGTAGCTGGTGAAAGATCTGTCTTGGTAAGGGTGAAATCGGGGGCGGTACTTCCCACTGCGGGCAGTTCCCCGGAGGTATGCAGCGTATTTCCTTTAAGGGTAACTATCGACATTGCAAACGTTTTTAAAATTCTTGGTGAAATTATAAAATATAAAGGTGATATGTAAGGATTTTGGGAACAAAAAAGTCCTCCCGTTTCGGGAAGGACTTTCCAGTGCCGTATCAAAGCATCATATCCTATTTAGGGTTATGGAACAGGAACGACCTATGCGCGCCCCATTTCCCTATTTATCTATGGACCCTAGTACGCGCTGCATAAACTGGTTGATGGCCTCTTTTTTGGGAGTACCTTGCCGGACCGCCTTTGCGACTTCAAGGGCCCCGTACATATTGGAGATCAGTTCCCCAAGCACATCCAGTTCCGCATCTTTTAGCGATGGGACCTCCGTCAGGGATTCCAAGGTCTCTATCGTTTCTATAAGATAGTCCTCGTCGTTCTCCTCTATAAAGTTCGTGAGGTGTTTAATTATGGGCAACTTCACTGATAAGGTCTTTAAGAAGGTCGTACTTATTGGTCTGCACCTGATTTTTAAGGATTCCGTTGCTAAAGGCGGCAAAAGTGGGCAGATTGTCCACATTGGCCAACTTTCGGGATTCAGGGAATTTTTCCGCATCGGCGATGACGAAGGTGATATTGGCATTCTCCACCGCCTCTTTTTTGAACTTTGGCTTCATGATCCTACAATTGCCGCACCAGCTGGCGGAATATTGGACCACCACATTTTTATGGTTGGAAACCAATTCCTGCAGATTGTCCTGTTCAAGTTCTAATACCATATTGCTATATTTTTGATTTATTAATATTCCCAGTTCCAAGATCACAAAAGGTCGGTCTTATTTGGGACTGTTTCTCCGTAATTGCCGAAGGGCCCCAGAATTACCAGGGCCCTTTAAAAGCTGTTATTAATTGGCGTGGGTGGAAAGGTAACTGGCAACACCGTTTCTGTTGGCAGCCATGGCATCCTTGCCTTCTTCCCAGTTTGCGGGACATACCTCCCCTTTTTCCTGTACATGGGTATACGCGTCCACCAAACGTAGGTACTCGTTCACATTCCTTCCAAGTGGCATATGGTTGATACCTTCGTGGAAGACGGTTCCTTCCTCATCGATAAGATAGGTGGCCCTATAGGTAACGTTGTCACCTTCAACTGTCACTACACCGGTCTCCTCGTTAAAGGTCTCGTTGCTGATGTCCAAGATGCCCAAGGTGGCGGCAAGGTTCCTGTTGCTGTCGGCCAAAATTGGATAGGTGACCCCTTCTATTCCACCGTTGTCCTTGGCGGTGTTCAACCAAGCAAAATGTACCTCTGCCGTGTCACAGGAGGCTCCTATTACCAAGGTGTTCCTCTTTTCAAATTCCCCCAATGCGGCCTGGAAGGCGTGCAGTTCGGTAGGGCATACAAAGGTAAAGTCCTTTGGGTACCAAAATAAAAGTACCTTTTTATTGTTGTTCCTTGCTTCCTCCAACACATTGAGCTTAAAAGTATCTCCCAATTCGTTCATCGCGTTTACTGAAAGGTCTGGAAATTTTTTTCCTACAAATGCCATATTCTTTATTTTTTTTAATGTTGATTTCTAGTACAAAATTACACCGAAAACCCGGGGTAGGGAAGAAAGGGAATTGGAAAAAACTATGGGTAGATAACTATTGCGAATGCCGCTAACGGAATGCCCTCAAAATTGTCAGGTTGACATTTGTGCTGTATCATTTATAGCGGGTTCTCAATAGGGGGACATTCAAATTGGACAATTCCCAATAAGGATTTTAGGTATTTTTTCGATAGAGGATATTGAACCTATAAAAAAGCGATCAAAAGGGGCCAAAAGGGCATTTTGGCCGCACATTTTTTACGCCAACTTAAAGTTCGGTCCCATATTCCGCTCAACAAATATTATTGTGCACAATCATTGGCGGGTACATCAGGGGCGACAAGTTGTTTGATCTTGATCCTAAAGGCGGCGAACACCAAGGTGGTTATGGGGCTAAGCCAGTTGAAAATGGCATAGACAAAGTAATCGGCTACCCCCACGCCCAATACACCGCTGTGATAGGCGCCACAGGTATTCCATGGTACCAATACGGAAGTCACCGTACCGGAATCTTCCAGGGTCCTACTTAGGTTTTCAGGGGCCAGTCCACGGTCTCTGTACGCTTTTGAGAACATCTTCCCTGGGACAACGATCGCCAGATATTGATCGGATGCAGTCACGTTCAGGGCCAAACAGCTGGCAACGGTACTGGCAAATAGGCTGAAGGTCGATTTTGCCATATCCAACAAAACTTTGCTTATCCGGGCCAGCGCCCCGATGCCATCCATCACCCCGCCAAAGACCATGGCGCAGATGATCAACCAGATCGTGCCCAACATGCCGGCCATTCCCTTGGAGGAGAAAAGGTCGTTCAAAAGGGTATTGTCCGTTGGGACCGATATATTGATGGTGATCGCATCCATGATACCCTTATAGGCAGCTTCAAAGGAAAGGGTTTCCGCACCCGTTATCCCCATCACGATGCCCGGTTGGAATAGGAGGGCGAACACACCCCCCAATAGGGTTCCCACCAAGAGCGCCAATAGGGGTGGGGCCTTTTTAAGGATCAGGAGGACCACTGCGATGGGGACGAGAAACAACCATCCATTTATGTTGAAGGTAGCGGCAATGGAATCCATAATGGCCTGGGTGTCGGCAGTCCCAGTGGTATCCAGGTTAAGGCCGATGACGATAAATACCAATAGGGTGAGGATAATGGTCGGGGTGGTGGTGAGCGACATATAACGGATATGCGTAAAGAGATCGCCACCGGCCATTGCAGGTGCCAAATTGGTCGTGTCGCTAAGGGGGGACATCTTGTCGCCAAAATAGGCGCCCGACAGAATGGCACCGGCCGTCATGCCCATGGGTATGCCCAAGGTGTTTCCGATCCCGATCAAGGCGATCCCCACCGTTGCCGAGGTGGTCCAAGAGCTCCCCGTGGCGACGGATATGACAGAACAGATGATCACACATGCTGCCAAAAATATGGTAGGGTTGAGTACCTGCAATCCGTAGTAGATCATGGAAGGGATGATGCCGCTGATGAGCCATGTGCCCGATAGGGCGCCCACCATTAATAGGATGAGGAGCGCACCCGTGGTGGACTTAACATTTTCGGCGACCTCGGCCAACATTTTATCATAGGAAACCTTGTTGAAGACCCCTACGATGGCGGCCACGGCGGCCCCGAGCAAGAGGATAAATTGATTGGAGCCACTAAGGGCACTGTCACCATATACAAATACATTATAGGCAAGCATGGCGATCAAAACCACTACGGGTATCAGTGCCTCCCAAATGGACAATTCCCTATTTTCAATGATACTTTCATCTTTTGGTCCGGAAGGTTTTATTTCTTCGCTCTGCATGTAAATGGTGTTAGTTACCTCGTAATATTACGATTTTGACCTCTGTCGTGCAAGTGTTTTTATTTTTGGATGCCTTCCGAGATCGGGGCATTCGTAATTCCCAATTGCAACATACACGCTTTCATGATGCTATAGGTGCGCTCTATATTGTTGTCCAGCCCGATGGAAAATCGGATCAGCCCCTCCGAAAGGCCCATTTCCTTTTGTTCGGAAAGGGGAATCTCGGAAGAAGTGGATGTTCCGGGGGCGCTAAAGAGGGTTTTATAAAAGCCCAGGCTTACCGCAAGGTACCCAAGGTTGCGTTCCTGCATACGTTCCATTAGGGCATTTGCGCGGTCCAAAGTGCCAACGTCCAAGGTCATAATACCGCCAAAACCATAAGGTTCCGTCATTTGTGCTTTCATCGTTTCATGTCCGGGGTGGGAGGGAAGGCCCGGATAGACCACCCTCAGTCCGTCCGATTCAAACCGTTCTGCCAAGTATTGTGCATTGCTACTGTGTTTTTGGATACGGATATGCAGGGTCCGCATGTTTTTTAGGATGGAGGCGGCCCTCAGACTGTCCAAGGTACTGCCCAATAACATGCCCGCCCCGTTGTTTACATCCTTAAGGGCCAAACAGAACTCCCTTGTGCCACAAACCGCACCGGCCACACAGTCGCTACTGCCATTTATAAATTTGGTCAGGCTGTGGATAACAATATCGGCGCCCAGTTTTACGGGGGCCACGGAAAGGGGACTAAAAGTATTGTCCACCACCAATGGAATGCCATTTTTTTTGGCGATGGCCGATAGCTCCCCAATATCGGCTATTTCCAATAGGGGGTTGCTCACGGTTTCGCAATAGATCATTTTGGTATTCGGTCCAATGGCCGCTGCAACTTGCTCCAAGCTGGTGATGTCCACAAAGGAGGTGCCGATCTCGAACCTTTTAAGGAAGTTCTTTAAGAAGGCATAGGTACCGCCATAAATGGTCCTACTACAGACAATATGGTCATTGGCACCACAAAGCTGTAGGATGGTAGCGGTAATGGCACCCATACCGGATGCGGTAACATTGGCTGATTCCGTCCCCTCCAGCGCGGCCATGGCCTCCCCGAGATATAGATTTGAAGGGGATGAATGCCTACTGTACAGGTAACAGCCTTCCGTGTTTCCCTCAAAAGTATCGAACATGGTTTTTGCCGAAATAAAGGTATAGGTGGAGGAATCTGAAATAGAAGGGTTTACCCCTCCAAATTCCCCAAAATATTGTAGGTCCTGAATACGGTCCGATGCGTTGTACTTCATTTTTAGGTGTGTGTTTAAAATTAATTAAAATTACAAATAATCGGATTGTTTATCAAATGGTATGGGTATATGGTGAATATAAATCTAAAAAATTGCTATATTGTAGTTTATTAACCGGTTCATGGGGGCTTACTGTGCCCAAACCTGAAAATAATTCGTTATGGAATTGGACAACGTGGATAAGCAACTGCTTAGATTGTTACAGTCGGATTGTAAGAAGTCCACTAAGGAATATGCCCATGTACTGGATCTTTCGGTAACCGCCGTATACGAACGGATCAAAAGGTTGGAAAGAAATGGGGCCATTACCTCCTACGTGGCCTTGGTGGACAAAAAAATGGTGGAACGTGCCTTTGTAGTGCTGTGCCATGTAAAACTGCTACAGCACAGTAGGGAATTTGTGATACGGTTCGAAAAGGAGATCCTAGAACTGGAAGAGGTGGTGGAATGTTACCACATTAGCGGGGACTATGACTATATATTAAAGATCCACGTTCGGGATATGGATGCCTATAGGGATTTTATGGTGCTGAAATTAACGGCATTGGACCATATTGGAAGTACCCAGAGCGCCTTTGTGATCTCCGAGGTAAAACATACCACGGCCATCCCTTTATAGGCTCCCATAATAACGGAACTTTAAGGATGTTGGAGGTTCCTAAACCGGAAATTAGTGTTAATTTTGTGTAGTTTTTAAAAAAATAAACAAGAGTTATGGGTTTATATGATGTAGCCATTATTGGTTCGGGTCCCGGAGGGTACGTAGCTGCCATCCGTTGTGCACAATTGGGAATGAAAACGGCGATTATTGAGAAATATGCCACTTTGGGGGGCACCTGTCTCAATGTGGGCTGTATTCCTTCCAAGGCCTTGTTGGATTCCTCACACCATTATGAGGATGCCGTAAAACATTTTGAGGAGCACGGAATAGAAATTCCTGGGGAGATAAAGGTGAACCTTCAAAAAATGATCGCTCGGAAACAGTCGGTCGTCGACCAGACCACCAAGGGCATCCAATTTTTGATGGACAAGAACAAAATAGATGTATTCGAGGGAGTGGGCAGTTTTAAGGATGCCACCCACATCGATATTAAGGATAAAAAAGGGAAAACCCAGACTATTGAAGCGAAGAACACCATTATCGCTACAGGTTCCAAACCTTCCAACCTTCCTTTTATTAAACTGGACAAGGAACGCATCATAACCTCTACCGAGGCTTTGGAACTAAAGGAAATCCCCAAACACCTGATCGTGATCGGGGGAGGGGTGATAGGCCTTGAATTGGGACAGGTCTACAAACGACTAGGTTCTGAGGTAACGGTGGTTGAATTTTTGGACCGGATCGTTCCCGGAATGGACGGGGGACTCTCCAAGGAGCTTTCCAAGGTCCTTAAAAAACAAAAGATGAACCTGAGCGTTTCCCATAAGGTCAAATCCGTTACCCGAAAGGGCAAGGAAGTAATCGTGACAGCCGAGGATAAAAATGGCAAGGAAGTGACCTTTACGGGCGACTATTGCTTGGTGGCCGTGGGAAGAAGGCCCTATACAGAGGGACTTGGACTGGATGCTGCGGGCGTGGAGATGGACGAACGGGGCAAGGTAAAGGTCGACGCTCATTTACGCACCAACGTTTCCAATATCTATGCTATTGGCGATGTGATCAAGGGCGCCATGTTAGCCCACAAGGCCGAAGAGGAAGGCACCTTTGTGGCCGAAATTTTAGCGGGCCAAAAGCCCCATATCGATTACAACCTGATTCCCGGGGTAGTCTATACCTGGCCCGAAGTGGCGGCCGTGGGCAAAACGGAAGAGCAGCTAAAGGAAGCGGGCATCGAGTACAAAGTGGGGCAATTCCCTATGAGGGCCTTGGGAAGGGCACGTGCAAGTATGGATATCGATGGCTTTGTTAAGATTTTGGCTGACAAAAAGACGGATGAAGTCTTGGGGATCCATATGATCGGGGCCCGTGTGGCGGACTTGATCGCGGAAGCGGTCACCGCTATGGAATTTAGGGCCTCTGCGGAGGACATATCCCGAATGAGCCATGCGCACCCCACCTATGCCGAAGCGGTAAAGGAGGCTGCCTTGGCGGCTACGGACAACAGGCCTTTACATATTTAAGACCTTAATATTTAGCTATCTGATAAAGCCCATCCAACAAGCGATGGGCTTTTTTTATGGGAGGAACGAAGCATTTTCCTAATCCACGGATGTAAATTTTGTGCTAAACTTTTGAAATGTTGACGGGTTTTTATACGCCCCGTACGATATGGCAATTTTAACATTCGGGATGGCCTGCAAAGTAAAGGACTTGCAACTTCCAAAAAGTTGCCATTGCGTTCCATTTCCCACCATACGGGCTCCTCCTTTTTTTGGGCAATCGTGCAAATTGTATAGGTGAACATTGTTAAAAATAGAACCGTTTTCATCATTTCATATCTACGAGGTACATATTTGGATAAGGCAAAATTAGATTTAAACTCAAGACGATCCTTTAATTCCATTGCAACTATTTCTATTTTGATTTATCCATAAGAAATTTGATAGCGTAACCTAGTATTTCATCATCGTTTGCTTTTATCCCCTCCACGGTCTCATTTACTTCGATATCGGGCTGGATCCCCTTGGTGAATACAACTACGCCATCCGGCTGGACCAGGTGCATCCCGGTCCATTTAAATTTTAGACCGCCTAAAAGATTTGTAAGATTGTAGTTGCCGTTTGCCCCGGCAGTTGGTTGACCAATGATCGTACCCAGTTTGTATGCCTTAACGTAACCAAGCAGTGACTCACTGGCACTAATAGCCTCTCCGTTTGTGAGGAAAACGATGTTTTTATCTCCTAAATAAGGTTCGATAGGCTTTAATTGCCAACCTGCCCCAAGATATCCCGTCCGATCTTGATTGGGATAGATATTTAAAGGAATCTTCATCCAATTGCTTGCGGTATCATTTGTTTTAAGTAAATGGGATATAATTTCCGGTGTAATATATGGATATGCCCTAAGGTCGAAAATCAAATTGTCGGCTTTTTTTAGTTGGGGAATTAGGGTGGTGAATGCCTCCATATTGTTCATGCCCAAATGGACATATTTGGTGTCATCCGATATGTCGATAAAAGATGGCCTATAGTTGTTTTTCCGTCTTCCGTCATTATAGAATGTATCTGTATAGACCAGCTTATGGCTGGTGCCATCCACGGTAATCCGAATGGTATCCCCCATCTTTCCGATAATGGATTCCTCCTTCAATCGTCTGTTGAGCCACCCCTCTGTTCCCGCGGATATCCTTGATCGGAACCTATCTAAAAAAATATTGGGATTTTCCCCATTGATCTCGGAAATAATGTCCCCTATCTTGAAGGTAAGGTCCTCTTTTATGATATTGGTAATTACCAGCTGGTTTTCGACGACCTCCCAAGCGATGGGAAGCATTCCTCTTTCCTTTTCATAGCCTTCAATAAGGGCATGGCCATCTTTAATGGCTGCCACCATTTGTTCAAGGGTCTCAATATGCTCTTGAAGGTCACTATCCCGATATGATTTTTCCAACGCCTTCCTCAGTTCATTATCCCAATCGATGGATATTTCCTTCAAATAGGGAAAAAAATGCTCCACCACATTATAGACCAGTACGACGTTGCCAATTCTAAAATCAAGTGTGTTTTCGTCCATTCCAGTATTTTCCACTTTTTTCTTAAAATTCTGGAAGGTGTTGTCAAGAAATGGTTTGGTCAGATTGTCATCGTTTAAACAGAGGCTTACGGGCATGTTCAGGTAGGTTTTGTCACCTAACTTTCTAATTATTTTTTCCCCCGGTTCCGGGATTTCTTCAAAAATATTCTTATGGATTTTTTGGATAAGGGAATCCTTGAACATTATGACCAAAGATTTTTCTGGGATGGACTTACCTGCTTTAATAAGGTCATATCCCGATCCATCCTTATCCCACGCCATCTCGTTCCCTAATTCATCTTTTAATGCTATAATTTTCTCCTCCTTGCTTTCCGAATCTTGCACAACATTTAAGGAATAGTCCTCAATTACAAACGCTCCTTTTCCTTTCAGCGAAAATCCATAAGAAATATCGGCTGCACTTGTATCGACAACAGTTTCAATTTTATATTCGGTAACATCACCAGTGCTGATCGGATTTCTGGACATTCCGTTAAAATAGAGACTGACACCTTCTTTGTCCTTGATATGCAGACGAAGCTGGCCTGTACCGGGGGACCCCGCATTCATCCGGACCTTGGCCGAAAACCTGAGCAGTTTTCCGATATATTCTTTCGCGTCCAGTTTTCTCATGATCGTTCCGAGCTTCGCTCCCTTACTTTCACTTGATAGTGCATTAATGCGCAAACTATAATAAACCTTGGCGGGTTCTTCTGAATTTATGCCCAGGCCTTGATGCTGCCAATAAGTTCTGGGACATGTATCGTTGTGGTTTTCAATGGACAAAATCGGTTCTTCTTCGTGAAAAGATACCGTCGGGGCCACGTCCTTGTACAAATGGTCCAATATAGCGACAATGGAATCCTTGGAGGTATGCTCTCTAACGTATTTGGAACCATAAATGGCAAATTTCTCCCAATCCAGTTCACTTGCCTGATCACTGGGGTGAAAATACCTGATGGCTCCAAATGATTTTGCGAACGACACTAAATTCTCCAGTTCTTCTGGAGGTAAAGGTTTTTTTTCTGGTTTTTGTCGGTTACCGCAACCCAAAATGAGCAGTAATAACAATAATGTTCCAAACGATTTCATCATGGCTGTCTTTGTTATAGTATTCATATGCGCGCGGTGCGGATTTACTTCCCACATCCTATTGAAAATCGAACAAAACAGGATCCGATGGACCAGTTCTATTTTTAGGACCGAAAACCGAATCATTATCCTTAAACAGGTTCGTAGTCTTTATTCCTTCATTATTAGGTCGATCGCCTTTTCCAGCAGTTCATCATCGATTATTTTAAGCTGCGGTCGACCAAGTACTTTGAAAACCGGAATTCATATGTACAATCCCTATCTAAAAATAAAGGTTTCCACAGCTTAAAATATATAATATCGGCGACATATCCGTAAATTTTCGGTGTTTTTTGGTTTCTTAAAAGTATTTCGGAGAGATTTCAATCCTAAAACTTGCATTGTTCTTAAATCGTCAAAAATGGAATCTGAACCAGAAAATAAGAACCGTACAAGAAAGTATTTGGTCAGACCTTAAGCTAAAGCGTTTTTCTATTTATATTAAATGAATCTTACCCTATTCATCCAACTTTTGTTGTCTTTCTGCATAAATAAGAAGGAACATGGTTACGCAAATGGAGTAAACGGTTAAAAAAGGAACGTTGGACCATTCTTCACATGACCGTCTATTTTGATTTTCTATTGGTACGTCGAATTTCGAATACCACAACTATATAAACTACCAATAGGGGCAAGGAAAAGACCATTGAAATACCTGTTAATAGTGTAAGGACCGCATAAGAGGCATCATGGGGCGTTGGATTTCTGACACCTCCCATAATTTCAAAAACCGCCCTATGCACATTTAAGACCGTTAAGGAAGAAATGATCAGAAATATAGGAAGTAAGGTCACTAGCACAATGTTTCCTGAGTCCAACCTCGTAAACCGTTTTAGAAAATAAAAAAGCAATGAAAGTCTCCAGGCCGCAACGATGGCAAGAAACCACACATTTATGATATTCGCGGTCGAAATGGAAAAAAAACGTTCCACGGGAATGGCATAAAAGATGGCAGGGAAGGAGGTAAGCCCGATAAAAGTGAGTACCGTAAAATAGTTCCAATCCTTCACTTGGAACGGTTTTAAGATGAGCCAAATAAAACCTGCCAGGACAAAAATATAAATGACCGAGCCAAACCCCAAATGTTGCAGGATATTGGCACCACTGTCGTCCCAATAGCGTCCGATACCCACGATCCAAGTTCCCAAAAGACCGGCAAAAAAATGTTTTTTGCGGAAGAGCAGCATTTCTTCCCGTGTCAATTTAAAGGTCAGAAGCCTTATGATCGTGTCAAATATGGTCATTTTTAAAAAGTTGTTTGTTTTTTAGGGTCTGTCGGAACTTCATTTTTCGCTCCTGTACCACATCAACTGCATAAATGGCCGACATCAGCTCCTGAAAGCTGTTCTCCAATTGCTGAACCGAAAAATTCTTTGGATGAAAATTTACATCGAACAAAGTGCACTTATCCCAGTAATTATCGGTGAGCAAGCGGTCTTCACTTTTTAGCTGATTATAAAGGTCCGTTCCAGGGAATGGGGTCAGCAACGTGATCTGTACCTCTGATAGATTGCTCTCTTTAATAAATTGCTCGGTTTCTTTAAAGGTATCCATGGTGTCTGTATCAAAACCCAATATAAAACAGCCATTTACGGAGATGCCATAGGATTGGATCTTATCGATCGCTTTAAGGTAATTGTCGAACTGCCTGTATTTCCAATCGTTCCGGTCGATCCCTTTTAGTCCGTTCGCCTGGGTTGTCTCAAAGCCGATCAATACCTGTGCGCAATTGGAGGCCGCCAACAGCTCCAGTAATTCGTCATCATAGGCGACGGAGATGTCCGTTTCCGTGAACCATTTTATTTTGTATTTGCCAAAAAGTCGTAATAATTCTTTTGACCATGCTTTGTCCACAAAAGTATTGTCGTCGGCCAGTTCAATAAATGGCCTGTCCCACACTTCTAATATTTTATTGAGCTCTTTTTCAATTTGAGGAATGGGTTTCTTCTTGTAGTAACTGATGGTCCTCGAGGCCGCACAAAAAGTACAATGTAATGGGCAGCCCCTTGTGTCCTGTAAGGTCAGTCGGTTGTATTTTGAAATATCCAGCAATTCGTATTTCGGTACTTTGGAAGCGTTGAAATGGAAGGTATAATTAGAATTGGTAATTGAACTATAATAAGGGTTGTAAGGTGCCATTGGCATAATCCAACAGTAGCCTTTCCCAAATATACTCCCCTTCTCCTTGGATCGCACAGTCGGCAAACTTCATTGCCTCCCCGGGCAAAGCCGAAACGTGCAGTCCCCCGATGACCGTTGTGATTCCATTTTCCCTGAAGCGTTGGGACAGGGCATAGGTTTCATTGATCCTTGCGGTGAGCGAGGAAAAAGCAATAATGTCCGGATGTTCGGCCTCTATTTGAAGAATTTCAGCTTCGGAATAATCGTCCAGCTCCTTCTAAATGACTTCCCAATTGTCCGGTGTGTGTGCCGCAAGCGTTAACTGGCCCAAACTGGGAAGGCTGGCGATTACCTTACTTCTGTCCACAAAACCGGGTAGCGTAAGGCCCAGTTCGAGCAGGTTTTTATTGTTGACCTGTACACCGCTCATTCGAAATTGCGAATGGGTTGGGAGCATTACTGGTATCCTTCCAAAAATGCGGACGGTTGGCCAACCAATCCTGTTCCTTGGGAACCCCATAAAAAAGCACGAAAAGGTGATTAGTTTTTAACCACCCGCAACAATCTTAACACCGCTATCCATAGCCGGAACGCAAATTCCTTCACCGCTCTCAAGCTGAATAAGGACCAAGATTCCAATTGTCCCGCAACCAGCTGCCTTATTTCGGAGAGTTTCAGTTTGATGTCGGCCTTGTTCCTTTCATAACGCAGGGCCCCATAGGTACAGGCGATCATAAAGGCAATGGCACCCGGTACTATGATGGATGGGGGCAGCGAATGGTGCAGAAATGCGTATAATCCCAGTCCCGTCAAGCTACCGTACAAGATCATATAGTGGACTACATAAATGGAAAGGGTGCTGGATCCAATGCTGAGCACCGTCTTGTTGGTCATAAACCTACGCATCAACATGAAAAGACCGAATACCACAAAAACATCCCCAAGCCTATGGAGCAGAAAATTATTGAGGTAAAGGTCGGCAAACAGTTTTGAGCCCGTGGTCTGTGACAGCCAAAGCACTAGGTTGGACGATTGCGCGATAAGTAGGTATCCCATAGCGAATGCAATGGAGATAGCGGAGGGATATAAATATTTGAAATCCTTGAAACGGGCGAACATCAGTGCCAGAAAAGAACCAAAGGTGGCATAACCGAACCAAGGGAAAATAGTGAATACCGATCCGTTAACCTTGGTCAGATAATTGGCCAAGAATTCGGGCAGGTACGTATGCCCCATCGTTTTGTACTGCGGTTCCAGCACAAAGAGCACCAAAGTGGTAACCAGAAGGACCAAGGGGAACACAAATTTCCGTTTACCGCTGCTAAAGAGGTAGATACCAACTATGCCCAACAGGGAAAGGCCTATACAATGCAGTACGTCCACCAAATAAAAGGAGCCGTATATTTCCCCGTTTAGAAGGCCAAAAAGGTTGGTCCGCAACAGATATCCGATAAATAGGAGCTGCAAACCCCTTTTAATGCCCTTTTTTACCCGAGGGTTGTCCCATCCGGTCTCTGTACCCTTTATCAATAAATAGGTAAATATAAAGCCGGATACCGTAAAGAACACTGGGGCGGTCACTCCCCTAAAATACTGCCAGATCCCAAACACCATATTGGAACTGTCCCGATATATGGGGTCCAATAACCCATCCACAAAATGGCCCTGCAACATCATCAGAATGGCCCAGGCACGCATGGCGTCAACAAAGTATAATCGGTACTTATTATTTTTCATTAAATAGTCGGCTATCCATTACCCTATATACTTGTAAAACAGGTCGTCTGGATGTTCTCGGGGGCAAAATTAGATAAAATCCTCGCAATTCAATCTATTTTGGGGTATTTTCGTCAAAAAAATATACCACGTTATGGCCAAGGTGCTGGCATTTGCCGGAAGCAATTCCTCCAAATCCCTGAATTTTAAATTGGTGACCTATACCGGCGGACTTATTTCGGGGCATTCGGTGGAATTACTGGACATGTCGGAATGGCCATTTCCTATGTACGGAACCGACCATGAGCGGGAACATGGCATTACCGATTCCCTCACCACATTGATGCGGCACATCCAAAATGCGGATGCCCTTATCTTGTCCGTCAACGAACACAACGGCGCCCCTTCGGCCTATTTTAAGAACGTGCTCGACTGGTTATCGCGAATGGACCGCAAATTCCTGGATGGCAAGTCGGTGCTCCTCATGTCCACTGCCCCGGGCAGGATGGGCGGCAAGTTTTCATTGGCCATTGTTGAGCAGCTGTTGCCAAGGTTCGGGGCCGTAGTGGTCGGCAGTTTCGTGCTCCCGTTTTTCCATGAAAACCTTGATATGGAAAAGGGCATTACCGATAGCGGACTAAAACAGGGGCACCAAGAGGCCCTGCAACTATTTTTGCAAGCCCTTTAACCCGAAGTCCGTGCGAACCATCATCTCCCATACGGTCTCCGATATCCCTGCCTTTAAGAAAGGGTTGTTACAATGGGCCCAACAGTTTCGGGAGGTGGTCTGGCTGGACAGTCATGGGCATACGGATAAATACACTTCCTTTGATGGCCTGTTGGCGGTAGATGCCCATAGCACCCTGTTGACCGATGGTCAAAACGCCTTCGAAGAGCTTACGGCGTACCGTAAAAATACGGACGACTGGCTTTTTGGGTATCTCTCATACGACCTTAAGAACAATCTGGAGCAACTTACCTCCACCAATTTCGATGGATTGGGGTTTCCCGCCCTACAGTTCTTTCGACCAAAACGAATGGTCAAGATTGTGGATGGAAAGGTGTTGTTCATGTACCTAGGGGAGGTGGCCGGGGAAATCGAACGGGATCGGGAGGAAATCGAAAAAACCATGGAACGGACCATGGATGGCGACATATCCCAAAGACCCCTTCAAGCAATTCCACGTATGGATAAGGAAGAATACTTGGATAGGGTGGCGCAATTGTTGGCCCATATAAAGCGGGGGGATATTTATGAGGCCAATTTTTGTCAGGAGTTTTTTGTGGAGGGATACACCTTGGATCCCTTGGCCGCCTATTTTAAACTGATGGATATCTCAGAACCACCCTTTGCCACGTATTTAAAACTGGGGACTGGATATGCACTGTCCGCTTCTCCGGAGCGTTACCTGAAAAAACAGGGCATAAACTTGATATCGCAGCCTATCAAGGGTACAAAGAGGCGTTCCCGGGATGCAAGGATGGATCATGAACTGGTCCTGGAACTTTCCGCGGACCCAAAGGAACGTGCCGAAAATATAATGATCGTCGATCTGGTACGGAACGATCTTTCCAAGACGGCCGTCAAGGGCAGTGTACAGGTGGTGGAACTGTGCAAGGTCTACACCTTTAAACAGGTACACCAAATGATCTCCACCATCGTTGCGGATGTAACCCCTGATCAAGATCCTGTCCAAATCCTCAAGGGGACCTTTCCGATGGGCAGTATGACGGGCGCCCCAAAACTATCGGCCATGAAAATTATAGAAGGCCTGGAGCTGACAAAAAGGGGGCTCTACAGCGGAGCGGTCGGATATTTTACCCCAGAAGGGGATTTTGATTTTAATGTGGTCATCAGGAGCATCCTCTACAATGCTTCCAAAAAATATATTTCCTTCTCCGTGGGCAGTGCGATCACGGGCGGTTCGGTTCCGGAAAAAGAATTTGAGGAATGCCTTTTAAAGGCAGCGGCCTTGCGTGCTGTGTTGGAAGGGGCTTAAAAGTAGGCACCGATTTTCGTAAGGCAGGCAAAAGTTTTTAAGGTTTTCCTTCATATGCTCTACGACCGGCCCGAAAGTTGCGGCAAGGGGGAGGCGTGGCCGGGAGAAGTTGGTAGGGACAGCAACTTTAAGTACATTTACATCGTGTTACAAACGTTTAAAGATCACCTGGAACTGGTATTTCCAAATTTGTTGGAAAGTCCGTTTTTATTGGCGTGCAGTGGGGGGGTGGACAGTGTGGTGCTGGCTCATCTCTGTGCGGCGTTGCGGTTGGATTTTAGCTTGGCACATTGCAATTTCGGACTTCGTGGAGTGGAGAGCATGGATGATGAGAACTTTGTACGGGACCTGGCCAAAATAATTGACAAAAACATCTTCGTTGAGCGCTTTGATACAGCTGCTTATATAAGTAAAAACAAAGTGTCACTTCAAATGGCCGCAAGGGATTTGAGGTATGCTTGGTTTCACCGGGTAATGGAAAAAAACGATATTCCCACCTTGGTCACAGCGCACCATGCGGATGATAATTTGGAGAGTTTCCTGATCAATCTTTCAAGGGGCACCGGTTTGGACGGCCTTACAGGTATTCCCCATAAAACGGATACCCTTTGCAGACCGCTCCTGAAGTTCCAAAGGGAGGATATCATGGACTATGCCCTGAAAAACGGTATAACGTGGAGGGAGGACCGTACCAATAAGGAAACAAAATACCTTCGGAACAGGATACGACATCAGATCGTGCCTTTGCTGAAGGAACTGGGGCCTGGTTTTATGGACCGATTTCAGGATACACAGGACCATTTGCAACAGACGGCAGGGATAGCGGGCGACCATATTGCCGATATCAGGGGACAGCTCTTTAAAAAACAGGGCGATACCGTGTTTATCTCGATTGATGGGCTAGGGAAACTCTTCCCTCAAAAAGCGTATTTGTACGCCCTCTTCAAAGACTACGGATTTTTTGATCATCGCGAGGTGGCAAGCTTGCTTTCGGCCATGGGCGGAAAAGAACTGCGCTCCAGTTCCCATCGTTTATTAAAACATAGGGATCATTTATTGTTGCGGGAAATTAGGGAGGAGGAAGAACGGGAATACCGTATACTGGAATCAGATAACCATATTGAAAAGCCTTTCCCGCTTACCCTAAAAGAAGTGGATTCCATGGACGGGACGGGCAGGGACATTTTATATGTGGATAAAGAAAGGTTGGTCTACCCCCTGATCGTAAGAAAATGGAAAAAAGGAGACTACTTTTATCCCTTTGGAATGCGCGGACGTAAAAAGGTGGGCAAATTTTTCAAGGATACGAATATGGACCGGTTCAGCAAACAGGATCAATGGTTGTTGTGCTCTGGGGATGAGATCGTCTGGATCATTGGGTTACGTCCCGATGATCGGTTTAAAATTGTCAACACCACAAAAAAGATACTTAAAATCAACATAGGATAATGAAGCAGGTTCTAACGGCGCTATTGTATTTGGTCACCCTATGGACGGGGGCGGCACAAATTGAAACAGATCCAGTGGTCTGGTCCCATGAAGTCAAAAAAATCTCCGATGTGGAATATGAACTGGTATTCCGGGGGGACATTCAGCGGGAGTGGCATATTTACTCCCAATTTACGCCCGAGGGCGGGTCCCAGCCAAGTGAATTTACCTTTGTGGGGGCAGGGGAGGACTACGAGCTTATCGGTAGTGCCAAGGAAAGCACGACCCTTACCGAGTATTCGGATATTTTTGGGGTGGACGAGGTCTTCTTTAGGGATCGAGCTGTTTTTACACAGCGGATAAAACTGTTGAAACCCGAGGTGGACCAATTGGAAGTGGGCCTGTTTTACCAAATATGTAAGGAGGTATGTATCCCCAAAGATGAAATTTTCAATATTTCCCTGAACGGAAAGGAACTACTGCTGACCGAAAAGGTGGTGGACCAAAGGAGTTTGGCCTTGAGCGGGGCACTGGAAATAGATTTACGGAATAGGGAATTGTTGAAGGGGAACCAAAGCGATATTACTGCGGGATCCGGGCTGTGGATGATATTCGGATTGGGCTTTTTGGGGGGATTGATCGCTTTGCTGACGCCCTGCGTCTTTCCCATGATACCGCTGACGGTCTCCTTTTTTACCAAAAGGGCCCAAAATAAGGCCAAGGGCATCACCAATGCCATTCTCTACGGCCTGTTCATTGTATTGATCTATTTTCTGCTCAGTCTGCCTTTCCATCTGTTCGATTCGGTGGACTCCCAGATTTTGAATACCATTGCCACCAATGTCTGGTTGAACGTTTTTTTCTTTCTCATTTTTATATTTTTCTCCTTTTCCTTTTTTGGGTATTATGAACTGACACTTCCCAGTTCTTGGGCCAACAAAATGGATTCGGCATCCTCCAAGGTGGGCGGGGCATTTGGTATTTTCTTTATGGCGGTTACCCTCGCCATCGTATCCTTTTCTTGTACAGGGCCCATTTTAGGGGGGCTTTTGGGCAGTACCGCTCTGGCCGATGGGGACGTGGCTACCAATCTGACCTTTGGCATGCTGGGATTTGGCATTGCCTTGGCATTGCCCTTTGCCCTTTTTGCCCTTTTCCCTACTTGGTTGAATTCCCTTCCCAAATCGGGCGGATGGATGACCACCGTAAAAGTGGTGCTGGGTTTTCTGGAACTGGCCCTGGCCTTTAAGTTCCTCTCCAATGCCGATCTTGTGGGCAATTGGGGCATTTTTAAAAGGGAACTGTTCCTTGGGATCTGGATAGTTCTGTTCCTGCTCCTCGCCCTTTACCTGTTCGGAATATTTAAATTTCCGCACGATCCACCAAAACAGCGTATTTCCAAGACCAGAAAAGCTTTGGGCCTAATTAGTGGTGTTTTTGCCGTTTACCTGGTCTTAGGGCTCTTTAAACAAACCGATTTAAAATTGTTGAGCGGCTTTCCACCCCCTGAATTTTATAGTGTTTTCGAACAGCCTAGCGACTGCCCCCTGGGAATCGACTGCTTTAAGGATTTTGATGAGGGAGTGGCCCATGCAAAAAAGGTGAACAAACCAATTCTACTGGATTTTACCGGTTGGGCCTGTGTCAACTGTAGAAAAATGGAGGAGACCGTATGGTCAGAACCTGATATCTTCCCTTTATTGAAAGAGGAATTTGTGCTCATCTCCCTTTATGTGGACGATCGGAAGCCCCTTCCCGAAGGGGAACGCTTTGACTATAAATTTAAATCGGGCAGGGTAAAATCCATTGGTACGGTGGGACAAAAATGGGGCACTTTCCAGACCCTTAATTTTAATGCCGCTTCCCAACCTTATTATGTCCTGCTCTCCCCCGAACTGGAAGTGCTCAACAGCTCCATACAGTATACCGATAAGGATACGTACCGGAACTGGCTAAAGGCCGGACTGGAAAATTACCGGGCTTCCAAAGCCACTGCTCCGTTCGATATATCAAAAAACTCGGACCTTTACAAGATCCGATAGTCCTGAATATCGGTCAAAGAGCCACTTAAAATAGTTGTTGATAAAAATTAACAAAACATTGGGTAGATTATTTACGTATCCCTGATTTGGAATTTGTGATATGCACCTGTGTTTTTTCGCCCCTTTGTTTTAAAAGTTCTTAATTTTCTCCACTAATCACAGTATGGAGATTGGGGTCTACGGAGTTCCCTGAAATTATGGTACCATCACGGGTAATGCCCTTTTTTATCCACCAAATATATTCTATCTTTCTAAGACTAAACTGTCAATAAGATTGAAAAGAAGAAAAATAGTGCTCTGGTCGGTACTCTTGTTGTTTGCCGTTGGCGCCCTTGCCGTGATCATTTTTATTCAAGCGTTAAAACCCACCTATGACGGCACCAAAGAGCTGGATCATATACAAAAGGAGGTACAGGTACATTTTGACACTTATGGCATACCGCATATTTATGCCGAAAATGAACGGGATGCCATGCGCAGCCTGGGGTATGTCCATGCCCAGGACCGATTGTGGCAAATGGAACTGCTCCGGCGGGTGGGCAGCGGAAGGTTGTCCGAAGTATTCGGTCCCGACATGTTGGGAACCGATAAATTCTTTTTATCCTTGGGAATCGACGAAGCGTCCCGCAAAACAGTTTCTTCCCTTGCTGCCAATGGAGAGGCCAAGGAGCTCTCCGAAGCCTATCTGGACGGGATCAACCAGTTCATAGCCGAGGGTCCCACACCGGTGGAATTCATTCTTACCGGGTTGGAAAAGAAACCGTTCGCCCTGACGGATATTTACAATACGATAGGGTACATGGCATTTAGCTTTGCCATGGCCCATAAGACCGATCCCCTACTTACCAATATTCGGAACAAATTGGGACCGGCATATCTGGAGGATTTTGAGATTAGGCCCGATTCCACCACCATTTGGATTCCTACCTATCCCCGATCCCTCTCCGATTCCATACAGAACGGAGTGGTCGTGCAATTGGAAAGGGCCTTAAAAGGCTTGCCATTACCGCAGTTCATAGGAAGCAACAGCTGGGTATTAGGGCCCAAAAAGACAAAAAACGGGCAGGTGATCTTTGCTAATGACCCACATATCGGTTTTTCCCAGCCTTCAGTTTGGTACGAGGCGCACATAGTGACGCCCGATTATGAAAAATACGGATATCACATGGCAGGAATTCCCTTTCCCCTGCTGGGCCATGATCGTGCACTGGCCTATGGTCTGACCATGTTCGAAAATGATGATATCGATTTTTATTACGAGAGCACCAATCCCCAAGACAGTACACAGTACGCTACAAAAGAGGGCTGGAAAACCTATTCGGTCATCACTAGGTCCATTAATGTAAAGGATGGGGACCCAGTTGAATTTAGGTACCGTACAACGGAACATGGACCCGTTCTAAATGGGGTGCTGGACGAACTTGAGGGTTCCAGGGACATTGCAATGTCCTGGATCTATACCAAAACCCAGAATAAGGTTCTGGATGCCGTATACGGTATGAGCCATGCGAGCACCATGGAAGAATTCAGCACATCCCTCAAGGACATCCACGCCCCCGGTCTTAATGTAATGTACGGCGATGCCCAGGGAAACATTGCTTGGTGGGCCTCTGCCAAACTGTATGAAATGCCCAAAGGGGTCGATACGAAATTTATCCTAAACGGGGCAAACGGGGAAGAGGAACCGTTACGGTATATGGATTTCAGGGAAAACCCCAGGTCCATCAACCCTCCTTGGAACTATGTATATTCAGCCAATAACCAGCCCGATTCCATAGCGGGCAACCTTTATAGGGGCTATTACCTTCCACAGAACAGGGCCAAACGCATTGTAGATCTTTTGCAGGCCAAGTACAAATGGGATAGGGAAGATGTGGCCACCATGATCACCGATGTTACCTCCTCGGTGAACCCGTCCATTGTACTTAACTTGGCAAAAAATATGGATGTGGCCCAAATGTCAGCAGATCGGGTGGGAGAACTTGACCGACTCAACGCATGGGACGGCAGTTATCCCCTGGACGGGGTGGAAGGAACCATTTTTCACAGATGGGTCTATTTTTTCCTAAAAAACACCTTCGGTGATGAACTGGGTGATACCCAATTCGACCAGCTTCTCTCCACCCATATCCTCAAGAGAATGATCGCACCTATGGTCACCAAGGAAAATTCCATCTGGTGGGATGATATTACGACAACCGGCAAGGCAGAGACAAAATCGGAGATCATCATGAAATCCTTTGATCAGGCAATAGGTTCCTTGGAAAAGGAATTCGGCACCGATCCGGAAGAGTGGACATGGGACAAGGTACATACAGTGGAACACGAACATCCAATAGGTAAGGTGGCCCTATTGCGTTCCTTTTTCAACATAGGGCCGTTTCCTGTGGTAGGTTCTAGGGAGGTGATCAATAATATGGGTTTTTCTTACGATGAAAGTCTTCATTATACGGTCTCTTCCGGACCCTCGACCAGGAGGATAGTGGATTTCTCGGATGTGGAAAACAGTATCAGTATATTGCCTACCGGCCAATCCGGTAATCCTTTCAGTCCATATTACGAAGACCAGGCGCAAATGTTCGTCAGGGGCGAGTTTCGGAAAATGATGATGAACAAGGAAGAGATCCTGCGAAATTCGCATAACTTGTTGACCTTCTCGCCCTCCCATCGACCTTAGAACAGGCCATCTTTCTTAGAACCACACCTATAAAAAGGAAACTAATTGTAGGAAAATTACCCAAAAATAAAATTTCTGTTTATATTTAGGCATAACCGGAGATTTTATTCCATGCTCACAAAAATTTATGGCAGTGCCGTATTTGGGGTCGATGCCTCTACCATCACGGTGGAAGTAAATATTGATAGGGGTATTGGCTACCACTTGGTAGGTCTTCCCGACAATGCCATCAAAGAGAGCAACTTTAGGATCGCTGCGGCCTTAAAGAACAATGGTTTTATGATTCCGGGCAAGAAGATCACCATTAATATGGCCCCTGCCGACATGCGGAAGGAGGGATCTGCATATGACCTTACCTTGGCCCTCGGCATCCTTACCGCCTCCGATCAGATCAAATCCAACGGTATCACCGATTATATCATAATGGGAGAGCTGTCCTTGGATGGGAGCGTACAACCGATCAAAGGGGCCTTGCCCATAGCCATTAAGGCCCAGGAAGAAGGGTTTAAGGGATTTATCCTTCCCAAGGAAAATGCCAGGGAGGCGGCCATAGTCGACAATTTGGAAGTCTATGGGGTCGGCAATATAAAAGAGGTCATCGATTTTTTCCATAAAGGGGAGCCATTGGAACGCATGGAAATCGACATAGAGAAGGAATTTTACAAGAGCCTGGATTTCCCGGAATTCGATTTTTCGGAGGTCAGGGGGCAAGAAAGTATAAAACGATGCATGGAGATCGCTGCGGCCGGCGGGCATAACATCATTTTGATCGGCCCCCCAGGGGCGGGAAAGACCATGTTGGCCAAACGGTTGCCCTCCATTCTTCCGCCAATGACCTTACAAGAGGCTTTGGAAACGACCAAGATCCACAGTGTGGTGGGCAAGATCAAGAACATGGGGCTGATGAACCAGCGTCCCTTTCGGAGTCCACACCATACCATTAGTGATGTCGCCCTGGTCGGCGGGGGCGCCTATCCCCAGCCCGGGGAAATCTCCCTTTCGCACAATGGGGTCCTATTTTTGGACGAACTGCCCGAGTTCAAACGGGGCGTATTGGAAGTGATGCGGCAACCCTTGGAGGATCGGGAGGTAACCATCTCAAGGGCCCGATTTACGGTGACCTATCCCAGTAGTTTTATGTTGGTCGCCAGTATGAACCCCAGTCCCAGTGGTTATTTTAACGATCCCGATGCTCCCGTTACCTCTTCCCCTGCGGAAAGGCAGCGTTATCTGGGGAAAATATCGGGTCCCTTGTTGGATCGGATCGATATCCATATAGAGGTAACACCCGTGCCCTTTGAAAAATTGTCGGAAGACCGGAAAGGGGAGAGCAGCCTGCAGATACGGCAGCGGGTCACCCAAGCGCGGGAACTGCAGACACGGCGGTTTTTGGAAATACCAAGCGTGCACTACAATGCGCAGATGAACACCAAACACATCCGAAATTTCTGCAAGCTGGACAGCGCTTCCCTGGAACTGCTCAAAAATGCGATGGAACGGCTGAACCTCTCGGCCAGGGCCTACGATAGGATCTTAAAGGTGGCCCGCACCATTGCCGATCTTGAAAAGCTGGCCGACATCAATGGCAGCCATATTGCCGAAGCCATTCAGTACCGAAGTCTGGATCGGGAAGGTTGGTTGGGGTAACGATCTTCATTACCCAGATCATTTTAAGTACTATATCGCCTTTAAATTGATTTTTAGCCCTTCCACAATGCCGGTGAGGTTCTTTACAGTATCCTTTAAATGGTATTTTACCAATACATCGGGGATCCGTATGGTCGTAAAACCATTTTTAAAACTTAGCATTGCTTCTTCTAGGTCCTTTATGGCCTGTTCGTGGGAAATGGTCTCGTAATTGGATTCGATCTCGATATTCAGCTTCACCCTTGAAATGGCGATGTCGATGGACCTCCTACCGTCCCACCACTCCAAGGTAGGGTGGAGTCCCGCTTTTTTAAGGGCGTAATATAACTGCACCGCTTCCAACGGCGTATGCTTGGTTTTTATGATTTTTTCGATACGGTCTATATGGGCATTACAAAGTGAAATCCCTAAGGTTTCCATAGAATAGGTCCGTTCCGAACGGTCCAGTTCCGTGTTACATTCCAAACAATTCATTCAAGTAGGTTAATATTAGGTTCGGGAGTACTATAACCAGATTTATTTTGGAATAGTATATGCACATGCCCAGTTTTAGATGAACGGTAAATTTTTAGATGAAATACACTGTTTGTGGTAGACCAGTGGATATTCTGGGGAACATCTTTGGACGGACACCCGGCATAGTTCGCTATTTGATGTCCAAGCGGATTTTTATTGAAATTGTGTACATTTAGGGAATGAAGCAGCAACCAATATCTATGGTACACCATTTGTTTGGAACTTTGTGGTCACCGGTCGCAACGCCCGCTAACAAGCATGCGCTTCGGAAGCCCTCACCCATGTGGATTTTCCCCTATGTGGTTCGTGCATGTTTTGTGAAGGGTACAGACCGTAAAAATGACGGTCCTTGTTTCGTAAGGTTTGCGCCGGAATCCTTAAATGCCCTTCCTTATCATGTTTAGGAACATGGGCCCGGGTGTACTCGTTGCGGCCGCCTTTATCGGGCCGGGCACTGTGACTGCCTGTACCTTGGCCGGGCTGCACTTTGGGTATGCACTTTTATGGGCCATGGGGCTTTCCATGTTGGCGACCATGGTCCTGCAGGAGATGTCCGCCCGACTGGGCCTCATTTCACAGAAAGGTTTGGCGGAGGTCATCAGGCAACAGATCGGGAAGCCTTTTTTTCGCTATCTGTTTCTTGGTATCATTCTCTGCGCTATTGTAATTGGGAACGCCGCATATGAAGGTGGAAATATCGGTGGTGCCGGCTTGGGATTGGAGGCTGTTATGGGCCCCACTTATTCCAATTACCATCCTTTTGTCATAGGCGCCATTACCATCTTGCTATTGGCGGTCGGAAATTACAAACTCCTGGAAAAGGTACTGGTATCGTTGGTCATTATCATGAGCATTTCCTTTCTCCTTACCGCCATGGTCACAAAGCCCGATTTTTTTGGTATTCTTAAAGGTTTGTTCGTTCCCCGACTACCCAAGGACAGTATATTGACGGTCATCGCCCTGGTAGGAACCACTGTGGTACCCTATAACCTGTTTTTGCACGCTAGCTTGGTAGGGGAAAAATGGAAACGCACCGAAGATCTGAAAATGGTAAAAAGGGATACCTTTGTCGCTATCTTGGTCGGGGGACTCGTCTCAATGGCGGTGATCATTGCCGCGACCACCATACCCGTAAAGGACCTGGTCTCCGTTTTGGACATGGCCAAAAGTCTGGAACCGTTATATGGCAACGCTGCGCGCTATTTTATGGGGGTCGGACTCTTCGCGGCCGGCATTACTTCTGCCATAACGGCCCCTTTGGCAGCTGCCTATGTAGCGCAGAGCTGTTTTGGGTGGCAAGGAGGGATGAAGGACCCAAGGTTCAAGTCCGTTTGGTTGCTGATCGTTGTCATGGGCATGCTTTCCCTTAGTTTGGGTATCAAACCCTTGGAAGTGATCAAATTTGCACAGATCGCCAATGGAGTTCTCCTGCCAGTGGTAGCTGTTTTCTTGGTCTGGGTGGTAAATAGAAAGGGACTGATGGGCATCCATAAAAATACGCCCTTTCAGAACGTTTTGGGTATCCTCACAATTGTAATGTCCCTTTTCTTGGGACTTAAAAGTATATTCAAGGTTATTGGAACTTTTTAATGGAAAAGATCTTTATAGATATCAATTGCGATGTAGGGGAGGGCCTGGGAAATGAAAAAGAGCTGTTTCCACATATCTCCTCGTGCAATATTGCCTGTGGTGGACATGCGGGAGATGTGGGGACCATGGGGGAAGTGGCCCTTCTTGCCCTATCCCATCATGTACGCATAGGCGCACACCCTTCCTATCCCGATCGTGAAAATTTTGGTAGGACCTCCATGGATCTGTCCCCCTTGGAACTACGGAGGACCCTTGGGCAACAGATCGACTCCCTTATTGGGGTATTGGAAAGGGCGGGAGCGACCCTTGATCATATAAAACCCCATGGGGCCCTTTACAACGATGTGGCGAAGGATATTTCCAAGGCCAAGGCCTTCCTGAAAGCGGTAAGCCCATATAGGGAGTCCGTATTCCTGTACCTCCCCTATGGTTCCGTGGTGGCCTCTGAGGCACGTTTCCAAGGTTTTAAGGTTCAATTGGAGGCATTTGCGGATAGGAACTACCTTTCCGATCTTTCATTGGTTTCCAGAAAACGTTCCAATGCAGTTATTGAAGACCGAAAGGAAGTGTTGGCGCACCTGATAAGGATGGTAAAAAACGGGGTGGTGCGGACCTTGGATGGCACCGAAACCAAGATCGTGGCCCACACCTATTGTATTCATGGTGATACCCCGACGGTTTTACAAATATTAATGTATCTTTCGAAAGAATTGCGCAACCATTTGATCTTTTTAAAGAAGTGAACAGATTCCCCCTCTCCATCCGACCCTTTGGCGCCTACGCCATATTGATAGAATGGCCCGAAAAAGTGGATACTTCCATTTTGGAGGATATCCTACAATTTTCCCATCGCTTACGGACCGAACACCTACAGGGAAAGCAGTGGGAACTGGTACCGGCCTATAATTCCCTGACCTTGGTACATTATGGCGGGGACCTTATATTTGGGGAATTCAAGCAGAAATTGGAAGGATGGTATTCTGAGAAAAGTAGTACCGTAATGGCCGACAGGTTACTATGGCGATTACCTGTCTGTTATGAAAGCGAATTCGGTCCTGACTTGGGGGAGGTCTCCGAAAAATTACAAAAATCCGTTCCAGAGATTATTTCCCTACATACCGAAAACGTGTACACCGTATACGGAATAGGTTTCCTACCCGGTTTTATGTATTTGGGCGGATTGCCACAAGTATTGGAAGTGCCAAGGAAATCGACACCCAGACTTACGGTCGCCAAGGGATCTGTGGGATTGGCGGGAAAACAGACGGGGATCTACCCTCAGGATTCTCCCGGGGGATGGAACATTATCGGAAACTGTCCAGTACCTATGTTCAATGCCAATAGCGAAAATCCCTGCTTTGTCAATGTGGGCGATCAGATCCAGTTCTATGCCATAAACCATTCCGAATATGAACTGATGACCATTCAAGGAGAGGTGGGGATTTACCAACTTCAAAAAACAAAACTGCATGCTTAAGATACTGAAGCCCGGATTTTTTACCACCGTACAGGATGTGGGCAGGTTGCACTACAGGGACAAAGGGGTGCCGGTGAGCGGGGTTATGGATTCCTTTTCCCTTTCCATGCTCAACATGTTATTGGAGAACGATGTTCAGGCCGCAGCTCTGGAAATAACCATGACCGGGCCCAAATTGCAGTTCGAATCGGACAGCTATATAGCAATGGGCGGGGCAAATTTTTCCCTCACACTGAACGAAAGGCCCCTTCAAAATTTTAAAGTGTACAAAGTGGCCGCCGGCGATATACTTTCCTATGGAAAATTGGAAAAAGGATTCCGAGGGTACTTGGCCATAAAGGGAGGCTTTCGCACCCCACTGATATTGGGCAGCCATTCCTATTTTATACCACTGACGGCTAGCGACAGCATAAAGGAAAAAGCCTGTATCCCCTACAATGAGGTAAAAAATTTTGCGCCCAAGATACAGGAACTGAAGGCCAATTCCCTTTTAAAGGAAACGGTATTGGAAGTATATCAAGGGCCGGAATACGACTTGCTGACAAAAACTAGGTTGACCACCCTGTTCTTTAACGAGTTTACCATTGCGAAGGAATACAACAGAATGGCCTATCAGCTTTCTGAAACCATCGAGCCCCATGAGGTATCGATACTCACCTCGGCAACCCTTCCAGGAACGGTACAGCTTACGCCTTCAGGAAAATTGATCATCTTGATGAAGGACGGACAGACCACTGGAGGTTATCCCAGGATACTACAGCTCTCGGATAGGGCCATTTCCATTTTATCGCAGAAAAGGTTTGGGGATTCCATCTCGTTTAAACTGATAGGGTAGGCTCATATCAGTAGGACCATTTTTCTTTTCCCGCAGATTCTTGCAGATCGGTCGCGGAGGTTACCGCAGAATATAAGATCGGCGTATATCAGCGGTTTTAGATCGGCGCACATCAGCGGGACCATTTTCGTCCCCGCAGATTCTCGCAGATTGGTCGCGAAGAGATCGGCACATCAGCAGGACCATTTTCTTTCCCCGCAGATTCTCGCAGATCGGTTGCGCAGATTACCGCAGAACATAAGATCGGCGTAGATCAGCGGTTTTCAGATCGGCGCACATCAGCGGGACCATTTTCGTTCCCCGC
>TARA_R110002020_G_scaffold110708_1_pt1 | contig 36801 bp, 28 predicted proteins | sample TARA_R110002020 | Tara Oceans TARA_R110002020 (sample SAMEA4396489) | marine metagenome | biome: Westerlies Biome; feature: [MES] marine water layer (ENVO:01000295) within the mesopelagic zone...; material: water (ENVO:00002006), including particulate matter (ENVO:01000060) such... | reverse complement strand
GTCCTGGAGGAGACTTAGCGGGTCCAATAATTGAAGGACTAAAATCAGGAAAATTAAAATCCAGAAATAGACTTTCTGACGATATTATTGGAGCATTAAAATATCAAAGAAAGAAAAAGAAAAACCCCAAGGCGGTTATGTACGGTGGAAGCATGAACGCTAGTAGCATGAGAAAAAACAAGGATGAACCAGTAGCCGCAATGCCTGGGTATCACATGCAAAAGAGAGATAAGTATTAATGAAATACGTTAGTGCTATTGAAAAGCTAGACAAGGACAAAAATAAAAAGATTAGAAAAGTTAAACCTTTAGTAGGAGTAAAGGGTTGAAACTCAGTAAGAACTTTTCTCTAAAGGAACTGACATACTCTCAGACCGCAATAAGAAACGGCATCAGTAATCTTCCCAACGAAGAACAACTGGTCAGCCTGACAGCCCTGTGTCAACGTATACTTCAACCAGTTCGTGAGAAATTTGGAACAATATCAGTTAGTTCGGGGCTAAGAGCGGAGGCCTTGAATAGTTTGATCGGAGGGTCTAAAACCTCAGATCACTGTCATGGTAGAGCGGCAGATTTTGAGGTTCGGTCTGAGTCGGTAAGCAACCCAGAACTGGCTCAATACATAAAAGATAACCTGGAATTTAAACAGTTGATTCTTGAATTTTACAACAAGGACGAGGGACCCAACTCAGGCTGGGTTCACTGTAGTTTTGATGCAGGGGGAAATAATGAAGGAGAGGTCTTAACAGCGAAACGTGTGGACGGGAAGGTCCAGTATGTTTCCGGCTTGGAGGAATAATGGCTGCTACTTTAAAAACCGATGTAGTCGGTAATAAAACTGACACTACTGCAAACCTGACACTTGGCTCTTCCGGGGCTACTACCTTTGGCGGTGCAGTTACTATTGCTTCGGGGACTATTAACGGGACAACGATTGGAGCTTCTACTGCTACCACGGCTGATTTTACAAATGTAGTTGCGACAGAAATAAAAGCTACATCTGGTCAGACTCTATCCCTGAAAGAAGACAGTGGTACTGCCGTAATAACAGTCGATACTTCTGGTAATGTAGTAGTTAATCCTGCTACCAGTTCAGGTACTATTTCTGTAGGTTCGATTGCAACTCAGTCTGTGGTGCAGGATGCGAAGATTGCTGGAACAGGTTTTGAGTCAGGAGCCACTTCTGCTGGGGTTGGGCTTGGTGTTGGTAAAGTATATGTAGGGATCACTGGTGAAATAAAAATGTTTGCAGGAGCTTCAGAGCCAGAAGGCTGGGTGTTCTGTGATGGTTCTGCATACGATGGATCAGCTTCTGGGGCTTACAACAACCTCTACGATGTTATTTCTACAACCTACGGAAACGGTGGTGGTGGATCTAACATGTTCAACGTCCCGGACATGCGAGGTCGTGTCCCGGCAGGCATGGACGACATGGATGGTTCTGCTGGTACTGGTGGAGGAAACGCTGGTAGACTCACAAGTGGAACCCTCGGTGCAACTGGAGGAAACGCAACAGAGACTATAGCAACTCAACATTTACCTTCTCACACTCACCACAATAGTCACGGTCACACTGATGATTTACACCTGGCTAGTGGAAATGCAGCCCTGAATATTCCACAATCGACAGGCACGGGAAGTTCTGTCCCAGCATTTGCAAACTTTGATGTGCAGACAAGACTTAGTTCAGGTATGGACACTCAACAAACAAATACCACTCTTACTTTTACAAGTACAGATGCTGTCGGTACTACACTAGGGGGTGGAGTAGCAAATTATACAGGAGACACTGAGGATATAGTAGAAACCCACGAAACAACTTCACTCCCAAACTTACAACCATATCTTTGTGTCAACTACATTATTAAACTCTGATGCCAATAGAGTCTCAAACAGACTTCTCAGGCGGAGTTAACGACCGCCTACCACCACATAAAATTAGTGCCAACCAGTGTGCCGAGTTGTCTAATGCAGATCTTTCTTTTGGAGACCTAAGAGGAGAATATCAAACAGTCACTGGGGGTCAGTCTGATTTTTTTTACGAGAAAGCAGGTACCTGGGTAAGTGCTTCTGGCTTTACCGAGACTGTTACAATCGGAACATTTACAGAAGATACAAGTGGATCAGGGGGTAGTGTAACAGCGACTGCAATTAGTACCGACAGTAACTTTTATAGTGTCATGGAGATTGGAGATCACGAGACTGTGACACTTGGTACTGATGTAGACGTTGAGCTATACGAGGTAACACAGGGGGTTCACGGGGCTTCTTCATTTGTTGAATACAACGATGATCTTTATGTATCCAGAGATGGAACTGAGTTTACAGTGAATGGGTCATGGAACCACACTTCAAGTTCTGGAGCAGATGCAAATAGGCTAACGATAGCAACCTCCGGTGGAGTTGGAGAGTCGTATAAACTTCAGGTGGGAGATAAATTAACCTCTACTAATCTACCAGGAGACACTTTTGTTACTCGTGTTGATGTTGCGAATAAATATGTCTTTATAAATAATTTTGTTACCAGCACGGACAGCAACCAGTCAGTTTCAGTTTCCCCTATAATATCAAAGTTTTTAGACGGAGATACCTCAAGGTCATACAGGGTGTCTGCACTAAAGCCTGAGCCTATAATTTCTTTTTCTCAACAAGCAGAGAGCTATACTGGGACCAATAGTGAAAGGGATGCTGGACATTCTAAATCATGGTATTCGTCAAATTTTGCAGTTCCATTTCAGTATGGCTTGGCTCACTTTGATGTGACTGGTTATGAATCAACTATAAGTTCGTTAACCGATAGTACGTTATCATCTTCATACTTTTCGAGCAGTAATAATATCCCGATGTATCTAGATTTTGGTACAGGCAACACTAAGAGTAGTACAATTACAGATCTATCTCATTCATCAACGAAATTAGACGGTGGTCGTTTTGCCTTGTATAGAGTGGGCGGATCTAGCTCTGTTATTAAAAAACTAGACAACCTGTTTATTGATGAAGACCTGACGGTTGCGGTTTCAGATACTGCCGATGCGGATCTAGCTATTGCTATTGGTAGTGCCGATGACTCATACCAGTATAAAATAGCATGGTATGGTTTTAAAACTGCTTCGTCTACACAGTATTCATACACTAGAGGGACATACTCTGTATCGGCAACACACACTGGAAAGACGGACTGGTTGGGTGGATTAACATCACATAATGTAGTATTGACCAGTGCCGGAACAGGAACCGACACAGTACATCATGTAGACCTTGTGGTATATATGAAGATACCTGGAGAGCTAGTAGAACGAGAATATGTCTGTAGGGCACTAACAGTTGACAATGCAGATGTGGCTACTGCCAATACCTTTCCATACGTTGACTTTCAGTCCTCTGATTCACTGATTAATATTGAGCCTATTCAGGCTGACAACCAGCCTCCAAACAGTAGTAAATTCCTAATAGAATCTGGAAATTTATTCTATGCTGCTGTAGATACTCGTTTGTTTGCAAGCGATTATGGCAACCCAAACAGTTTTAGGTCTGGGGCTTTTATAGACTTTGACCAGAAGATAACTGGTTTGTCTACTATAGGAAGTGAGCTTGTTGTCTTTACTCAGTATGGTGTTTATAGGGCTTTTGGTTCTGACCCATTTGGCCTGAAGAAAGTGAGGGTACCTACAACAGAAGGTGTTCCAGAGGGTGGAGACAAAACTATCGTTAAATTTCAAAACGGTATTATGTTTGCCAGCCATCAGGGGATATGTTTTTACAACGGTAAGTCTGTAGAAAGGTTAACTCATAATTTGCTAGAGAGTTTTAGCTACCCCGATGCTACTAAAAAAAATAATGCTGGTGGAATATACGATGATATTTATTACCTGATAGGTAGTTCTGGAACTGGTTATAAGGTAGATTTAAAATCTTCCCCATTGAAGGTCACAAAAACTACATTCAACGGGTCAAATTTATTCTATCGGGGGGCTGAAAATATACTATATTCAAACACAGGTAGGCCTGGTTTTGCATCAGGAAACCGAACAACTTTTAGTATAACAACACGCAAGTTTATTGCTGGTGATATAAACTATGAAAAGGTTTACAAGAGTATTCGGCTAACAGGTGAAAGTTTTTATGGAACGGTAAAAGTTTTAGTTGATGGAACAGAGACAGATTCTTTTAGTGTGGGTAGTTCGGTATCAGACTTTGATCGTACATTTTATTTAACACAACCGAGACAAGGAAACGGTTTACAAGTTCAGCTTGTTAATTGTTATGGGAACGTACATAGGATCAATATAGACTATGAGCTAACCAATGAAATAACAGAAAAACTTTACGAGTCGGTTCAGTTACAATATACAGGCACCCCCTCTATTAGGGTATCACTAGATTCAGTCGATGTTATAGGAGAGCCGACCCATATATCTTTATCCAGTCCAACAGGAGCAATCGGTGAGGCTGTACTTTATTTCCCAGAAATGTCAACTGGTCTGGTCCCTCATATAAAAGAGACCACGAGTGAGTCATCCGGAAGAATTCTTAATTACCAGTACAAAGCAAACCCAGTATAATGGCAGACGTACCTGAATATGATGGTTACCTGGAGATAGATGAAGACCAGATAAGAGAGTCTTTTATTCAGCTAAATGAGAACGTAAGGTTTTTACAAAAAAGACTGAAAGACCTTGAGGATTCAGTATCGTCATCGGTGTCGTCACAACAGGCTTTAATAAACAATCTGGACTTAACAAAATCAGACTCTACTCACTCTCACTGATATGCCTAGACAAGTATTTACTGCTACAAATCTAAGGTACAAGGGGCAACCCACAATATCATTTTCAGTTGATGGTGTTACGGGTCTTAGCAATCAACAATTTCCTAGCCATACAAAGTTACTTCAACGTCGTGTGGCATTACCACCTGGGATGATAGGATACACTCCACAGGTTGTTAGTTCATTTCAGGGGTCTCTTACATATCAATTTGAAGGACAACCAGAGGTTAGCTTCAATGAGCACAAGCTGTATCACTTTGTCGAGGTTACATTTTCCGGCACCGTGGAGTTTGCAATATACGTTGACGAGGTTGAGAAGAAGCCAAACAACAACGTAGACACAACGGTGACACTGACTGCTCGTGAATCTAGAAAGCAGGATACTCGCAGAATATACTATCCACCCTTGTCCTTCGGCTGGATACCACACGTTAAGCATGTTATATCTTCTAGTCAAAGCGGTCAGATTTTTAGCTCTTCAATTAGGGCACTACCAGCCAGGTTTTTTAAGGGGGAGAGAGAGCACACAGAGGCACAGATTACCTATCAAGGTAATGTGGGTTTAGATGTTTACTTGGACGGTGAAAAGATTAGTGAGCACCAGCTTAGTTCCAGCAGATACGACAAGAATGCATACCAGACAGTTCAAGAATATTTACCATCAGGTTCCAGAGGGAATGTACTACAGTGGGCCCAGTCTTCAGGTGATGGAGAGGTGGCCCTGTTTGAAACAAACGTGACCCTGACGGACAATACACAGCCACAGCAGGAGGTCTAATGGCACAGTTATCACCGAGTCCAGAGAAAGAATTATCTCAAGTGCAAATGAAGGTTAGGGATGTTATCGCTAAGTCCAGAGGCACCAAGTTCAAGGGAGTCAAGGAACCACACTATCCAGTCATGGTCAACAAGGCCGAGATGGGTGCCTTGAATGCGATGAAAAAACCTATTGCCGACAGAAGGAGTGGTGGGTTCGTGGATCGTATGATTAAGAAGGGTCTCAACGATGATACCTATATTATGAAGGGGACGGAGCCTAAAGCGGTGGCGACACCTTATGCTGTTTTTAATAGTGAGTATGACGATTTAACAAGAGAAGATGAGGGTGGTTTCCATGGTGCCGTACAAAGTAAACAACGCTCAAAACAAGCGTACACAGATGCAGTAGAAGCACAGAAAAGAGGAGATTCAGGCGGTGGCGACTCAGGTGGTGGAGGCCAGAGAAGTGGTGTTAGCCAAAGTATGTACGATCAATTAATGAACAAGTACAACGCTTATAAGGGTGGAGAACAGGGCAGACTAGAAGAAGCCAAGAGGGGAGCCCTACAGGAACAAAGGGACTCTGCTCGTCAAGGTTTCGTGGATGACTACACGGGAGAGGGTGGATACCAGGAAAGGTTACAGGACCTAGAGGGCCAGTTTGATTTGAGTAAGGAACGCACCGCTATGCAGAATCTTGCTGGTGAAGCAAGGGGGCTCGGAACCCAGTATGGTCAGCAAATGTCTGGAGTCACTGGTCGTGTCGGAGGATACGAGGGTGATGTAGCAGGACTTAGGTCTGGTGTGGGCACACTGAGACAACAACAGGCTGACATAGGAACACAGATCGGGAACCTGGCTACTCAGGCGATGGACCCATCGAGCAGTCAAATGTATGACCGTAACAGACAGATGCTAGCTGGAGTAGCGGAGCAACAAAGGAATGCTTCCGACAAGGGGGCAATGGCTCAACTAGCGAGGGGGGCCTCTGCATCAGGCATGTCCCCAGAAAAACTTGCACTCGCACAGGCGCAGTTGAAGTCTGGACAGGGAGCAAGAGCCAGACAGGATGCGTTGTCTAGTGCCATGGGTGCACAGCAAATGACTGGACAACAGTTGTCTCAGGGTGCAGGACTACTCGGTCAACAGGCAGGGCTCGGTATGCAACAGGCTAATCTCTACGGACAACAGGCTGGTCTGGGTGCTCAAGCGGCTGGTCTAGCCGGACAACAGGCAGGAATGTACGGACAAACCGCAGGATTCCAGTCGGGGCTACTGGGTCAACGCTCAGGATTACAGGGTCAGTCAGCAGGACTCCTACAGCAACAGCTTCTAGGCAGAGCAGGACTGATAGGATCTCAGGGTGGCATGACTCAATACGGACTACAGGATGTGGTGGCCCGTCAGAATGAACAAATGCAAATGGAAATGATGGAAAAAACTAATGCCGCAAACGTCGAAGCCGCGAGAAATAGCTCAAGTGGTGGGGGTGGTGGCGGTGGATTTTTATCTAGTCTTTTTTAAGAGGAATTATGGCTATTGATTACGGACTCGATGTAAGACAAGCGGCAATCGACAGGTTTACTCAGGCTGAGGCAGGAAAGGCGAGAGCCGTAGCCGAGAGAAAAGCTCGTGATGAAAAAGCCGCCAGACAAAAACGCAAGGGGCTGATGACTCTCGCACTACACGGAGGTGCAGCAGTTGCAACGGGTGGAGCGAGCTTACCCTACTCTGCTAAGTATGGTGCACTTGCTAACAAAGCACTCATGGGTGACGACTACGAGGGAAGTGGAGTCGATGCATTACAGGGTCTTGGGTCGATGGTCTACAAGGGGGCAGAGGGAGCAAAGGCTAAACACTTGGCTGGAATGGAGAAGTCCTACAATCAACAGCTAGAACAAATCTATGCCAGTATAGATTCACTTCCACCCAATCAGGTTATGGAGAGGGCTAGGCTGGCCAACAATGCCGCAAGTCTTACGAACACCTACGAGGATAATGTAGATGCCGCAGAAAAAAAAGGGGCATGGGAGTACCTAACCAGTGAAAGAGAAAAGATGACACAGAGAACCTCTGGGTCTGGTGCTGGCACTGGATACATAGACCCAGAAAAAATAAGCATGGGCACAAAGGTTGCGGAGGTTGCTGAGGCTAGGGGAAAAGAAACGACTCCTGATAAAGATTTTATGTCGATGACACCGCAAGATTACCAGAGCATGGAGGAGGCAAGAAAAGTTGTTGAGACACCATATTATGAAGAAAAACAATTAAGACAAATGAACACTGGGTTGCTTTCAGATTTAGATCAAAGAAGATATGACCGTGTTAGGTCACCAAGACAAGAGGCAGTTGTAAGAAACCAAATGAAACCAATCGAGGAAAAATACGACAATATGCTTAGCCCTAGAGAAGAATCAAAAAGAAGAAATCGTCGTAGGTATCTTCCTCAAGGTGGTTTAGGAACAGGAGTTATCTAATGGCTACACAAATGGTGTCTCCAGGCCAAGAAGAATCATATCGCAGATATCTTAGAGAGGAAGAACAGCAGAAGAAAAAAGACGAAATATTTGCCAGACAGTTTCAGGCACAGATAGAGGCTGAGAAAAAGAAAAGGGAGAAGCCCACACTGGCCGAAAGGATAAGGGAACGAGCAATCAACGAAGGCACGTTTACACCGAAGGATGGTCCTGTTACAAAAGCAGAGGCAATCAACAGATTGAGAAACCCAGAGGTTCAAAAGAAAATCCAAGAGTCTGCGGCAGACGGGGGAGAAAGAAGGTCAACGCTCATGGGTGGCGGTCGAGGCAGAGGACCAACTGATTTTGAATTAGCAGAAATGACAAACCGTGCTGGCGAGAGTTTAGCTTGGGACTCTGGAGAATCAATTCCCTTTGCTGGCTATGGCAAGGGGGCACCTGCATATTCTGACTCCATGTTGAGTCGTGCTAGGAAAACTGGACTGTTACTATCACCAGAAGAATACGAGAAAAAAAGGAGAGAACAAGGGACAAAACTTTCTTTCGATGACCCATCGATAGCAGGAGAAAATGTATCATCATCCCAAACCACTGGTATTAGATCATCAAAAGGCAGTGGCAGGGGTCTGGGACCAACTGAGTTTCAAATGCAGGAAATGCTAGGTCAGTCCGGAGAAAAGCGTGACACCCTTATGGGTGGTGGCCGAGGTGAGGCTCCAACTAAACAACAAATGCATGAACTTAGGGGTGAGGCTGGTGAGAAAGTGAACTTTGACGAGGCCATATATAATATTAGCCAGCAGGGAGATCCAATGGACCCCAGAGCCAGGGGTGGCGACAGGATGACCGACCTAAAACCCACCAGTAAGAATGCCCAGCTAAAAGAGGTTGATCAAAATAACTCAGAAATTACGGAAGAGTTGATCGCAGAAAATATAAAGCCAGGAAGTCAAGAGGCTCAGGATATAAAGGACGAGGTTGGTAACTACATGAGGGACAAGTCTGGGGCATTCATTAATCTGGACAGGGTACAGGCCAGACTAACCTCTTTGGAAACCAGGGAGGATGACTTTAAAATTGCTCAATTCTTACAAGGAAAGAACAGGAGAAAGTTTTTAGAAAATAGAGGGTATGTAGATCCAGACGACATTGTTCAACCGACAGAATTAGAGAAGAAAACAGAAGACCTAAAAAGAGAAGTTGGATTTCTGGAGCAGGAAGAAAAGTTAGCCAAGCTACTTGTAAAACAGAAAAGGAAATACAAGGATAATCCTAAAGATGATATTTCCTCAGAAAAGTTTTTAGACGGTGCGATGGCTGCATTAAAGAATGGAAATATTGATTTAGCTAAAGCACTTGCAAGAAAATCAAAAATCTCAGGGATTGATAATTTTTTCATTGAAAAAAAGGTTGATCCAAATGCAGCAGTAAAACTGTATGGCAAGGAACTTCTTGATTATGTGGGTGGTGATGAAAAAGACATATCCAAGTTTATAGAGGGCTACAGAACTGCAAAAAATCGTGTAATAGAAAATTTATCTGGAATAATTGATGATTCAGCTTTTATCACAGGTAATAGCAAAAATAAAAATTTATACAGAAACCTTCTGGGTATCGACCCCAATAGCAAACCATATCAAACGTATGTAGAGAACAAAGGATATTTTGAAATTTCAGATCCTGGTGGAGGCGAACAAACTAAAAGATTAGAAATTCCGAGGAACTTAAATGAAGGACAATTTTGGCAGTATATTACAGAAGAGGCTGTTAATACTCACCTACTTGATATTTATCCTGGGTTTCACCCCCTACATGAAAAAGTCTTTGGGAGAGACAAAGGAGAGAATACAGTTAACGAGTTCAATGTTAAAGAACCTGGGAAAAAAATAGACACTGGAGGCAATCAGGAGGCAGGAGGTGTCTTAGGTACAAGCGGTGATCCACTGTTAGAACGTGGTTTATCCGGGAATAGTTTAGAACGAGTCAACCCAGGTAATCTTAACAACCAGGAAAATAATCAACCGGAAGATTTAAGAATGCTGTCTGAAGAAATTGGAATAGACAAATTTTTGGATCAAGACAACCAGGAAGATAATCAATTACAGTCAGAAAACCAGAAAAGGAATAGAAATTTTAATTTAATGCCACAAGCTATGGCAGGAACAAACCCTGAATCTGGCGACAATATGAATGCTCCCACCATTAGCTCCGTAATACTTTCAGACAAGAGCAACCAAGAGTTTACCTTCAATGTACTTGCAAATGCTCGTAAGGCTAACTCAAATATGAATGCATTCCGCAGAACAAAAAGACTAGAGGGTGACTATACATCAAAGGTTAGACAGGAATTTTTTGAAAAGAAAAAAGGCAAAAAAGCCAAACCTGTTCTTTCTAATGGAAAGGCCGTTTACCATATTGGTTACGGTATAAGGTTACCATTAAACAAGGAAGAGGTTGAGGTTTTACAAATGAATGGTTTGTCACCATCTCAAGCAAATCCTTTTTCTGTTAAGAACATAAACAATAAGCATATTAAACGTCTTGAAAAGATTGAGATTACTGAACCACAAGCACTTGCTTTAATGCAGCATAGATATGCTAACCATATTAAAGACCTCATTCAGGCAACCGAAGGACAAATAAATTTTGCAAACCTCCCTAATAATGTTCGTGCTGTTATTTTCGACATGGCCTATAATATAGGTCCTAATTTCTTAACAAGGAAAGAAGATCCCTTTAAGAATTTAAGAGCCTCATTGAGTACCTACTCAGAATATCCAACAGAAGAACAACTAAAAAAAGTTGCAGAGGATATTAAAGACTCAAAGTATTACAGATCCCAAGTTCGGAATAGGGCCACCCAAAATATAAACACACTCCTTAAACAAATTCAGAATTAAATGGCAAACGCAAACTTTGACAAGTGGTTACGTTTAAATAAAAAACCAGACGAATCACTTAGGGATGCAATATATCGTTTTTCTGACAATACAAAAAATCCTCGTTCTGCAAAAGAATATCTCGTTGATGAATATCGTGAAGAGGTAAACAACGAAGATTACAATAAAAGTGTTCAGGAAATGCCTGAGCAACAACAGGAGGGTCAACCTTACGCTGGCAAGTCAGAAGAGATAGACCCAGATACTGGTGAGTACGATCAATATAGTCTTGATGACTCCCCCAGAAGGGCCATACAGCAGTTAAAGAAAACCGTGGGTGGATCGATGTCTACTCTCGGTTTTCAGGACACAGGCATGGAGTGGTCCAGAGAAGCCAACAAAAGGCTTTCTCAAATAGCGAGCCCTCCAACTAGAGAGGAAATAGAAAAAGAAGGGGGTATCCTTGGGGATATTTATGGGAAATTACCAGAAGGGTTTTTAGGACCCGGACAATTGGTTGAGCAGTCTCTTCCATCACTAGCTCCATACACTGGTTCTGTTGCTGGAATGTTAGCTTTAGGACCAGTAGGTGGTTTCCTTGGGGGATATGCCTTGTCTAACCTACAGGTAGCAGGAGAAACTCACGACAGAATAATTGATGATCCTATTGTCAAGAGAGAGTTGGATATTTCTGATGTTCCATACGAGGACCTCACTCCTACACAGCAAAAAAAGTTAAAAGATTTTGCACTCGATGTGAGCAGGAGTGCAGGATTAAGACGGATGTACACATCTGGTCTCATAGAAGCACCAGCTTTATTTGTCCCAGCTTTTAATGTCAATAAGTTAATCCCAGAATTTATCAAGAGACAGGCTCTCGACATTACATTCGGGTCAGCATCAGAAGTCCTAGATGAAGAACTCTATGCTTCTAATGTAGCCAATGCCCTCATGGATAAAGGAATGGATGAAGCAACTGGGGCGATGGTTAAAAAGGAAATCAGAGACATGGGCCCAGAAGCATGGGAAATCTTTTGGGGAGCATTTTCACAGGAACTCACAATGGGTAGTGCAGGTACAGGAGCAGAGATTCTCGCTTCTCGTATCCTTGGAAAAAATAAAGACTACAGGGTTGATAATACTAAAACCAACCAGAACGAGTTAATCAATACTCTTACAAAAGAGCAGGAAGAAAAGCTACCTGAGTACGAGAAACAAGCAAGAGAAGACCAGGACAGGCAGGACAAAAAGGACAGGGAGGATAGAGAAGAACAGGTCAAGCTCGACAATGCCCAGTTAGATTTTGCTATAAAACTGGACCAGTTAAATCTGAATAGAGAAAAGGCAGAGCAGGATCGGGTCAAGGCAGAAGAAGAACAGCTTGACAGGATGATCGAGCAGGAAGAAACATTTGCCAAGAATCTACCTAAAGTTTTACCTCTCGTTGAACAACAAAGAATATATGCTAGAAAGAAAGCCGCATTAGTTAAGCAGGGGTGGGACCCTAAGTCTATATATATGGACAATGATGGTGAAGCAAGGATCAAGATAGATGACAACCTTGAGGGGCTCACTGAAGATGATGTAAGGCCAGACAAGGTTACTGGGAAACCTGTACCTGTCACACCAGACCTCACTAAACCCAGAGCAGGGGAGAAGATTAAAGTCTTTAATAAAGATGGTGAGCAAGTTGAGGTTAAAGTTACAAAATCACAAGGTCCAAATGTAACCGTTGTTGGCCCAAGGAAGAAGGGGCCAGATGGGAAGTTTGTTAAGCCAGTTCCATCTTTATTAGATACCGATACTGGCCAATTCTTCTCAAATAATCCCACAGAGCAAGTAGCCGATGAGGTTGCTCCAGTTAAAAAACCACTGTCAGAATTTTCCATAACAGAACTTCTCAATGAAGAAAGTAAATTAGAAAAACAAGCACCCACTCCGCAACTCAAGAATCAGAATGTTGAGCTACAAAACATTAAGACTGAGATTGCAAAGCGTGACGAGAGGATGCTTAACGAGGAGCCAGCAGAAAGGGTTGAACGTCTTCGTGATGATGGGGCAGTCAGCTACTCGGAGACCACACCAAAAGTTGACCCCAATCAGTTAAATGTTCCTGAGCCTATAAGACAAGCAAACGAAATAGTAGAGAAGCTTGATGCCCAAGAGCCAGCCTCTCTATCTAACCCCGTGCTTCAGAAGGTTTTAGATGGGGTTGTCTCTAAGTTTAATAAACTAAAAATTGGTAAGATTAAGTTTGAGGTTGCTGATAGAAACAGAGCATACGAAATAAAATTAAATAGACTTAGAAAGGATTATGAAAAAGCTACTGGCAATCAACCTCAAGGAACAGAAGACGACATTGCATTACAGGCACAAGCAAAAGTAAACAGCACTGGACTTGGAGCATACGTTGATAATAGACCTGATAAAGATGGATTCCAAAGAATTGTTTTAATCTCAGATAATATCCGAGGTAAGACTAATGAGGATGTAATAAGAAGAGCAATACAACAAACCTGGCATGAGCTATTCGGGCACAGAGCCCTCAGAGATAACTTTGGTGGAATAGACGGTAAGGAATACAAAGATATTATCAAAGAGTTTGACAAAAATAATGGTAGAGATGTTGATAGCTGGCTCAAAACAAGTGGCGAGACAGGGGGGTCAGGTTATGTTAATGAACCAAGATTTCGGCAAGTCGAGGAGTTTATTGCGAGAAACTTTGCGGAGTATGGCATCAGTATCCAAGGTAAATTCCGTAAGTTAATTTCTTCCATAAGAGAGAAACTCAGAGCAAAGGGCTTTACTACTATCCGTGAGCAAGATTTAATAGCAATCTTTGAAAAATTACAGGATGAATATATCCCCAATAACCGCAGTATCATATCAGGTAAACCGATCACCAAGACAGGAGTACAGGCGCAAGAAGAGGAAGACACCCAGACAGCCCCAACAGAAGAGGAACAGGTATCAGAATCCCGTGGTAGAAGACCAACTGACTACGACAGGTTCGTCTCACTCGGAGGGAAGCCCCCACTCAAACAGTACGACAGACCAAAGTTTGACACAGCAAGGGCTCCTAAGAAAACTGCTAAAGATGCGGAACGGTATGTAGATGCCAGTCTTTTAGAGTCCTTAAAAAAGAAGGAGTGGCCTGAGCAACTGGTTAATGATCTCGCAAACTTTGATAGGTACCCGAAAGAATTTCAGGAGGGTTTTAGAAAGTCCCTGAAGTCTGGACTGCGGGAGTCGGAAAAGAAACTGGCTACTGCGATACTCTCTAAAGGCCGTGAAGCGTACCTGAAGAAGAAGAAGGGGAACTTCACACCCGATACCAAGGCACCCAAGGGTTTTGAGGCACAGGGGGCGAGATGGAAAGAACTGGTTGACGATGTTCCCAAGTGGGCAAGGACCACCCCTACTATACAGAGGGGAATGAGGGAGTTTCAGGAAATTTACCCGAAGGATCAGGATATTAGTGAGTCTGTTAATACTCCTGAGTTTAAAAAGTGGTTTGGTGACTCAAAAGCTGTTGACAAAAAGGGAAGGCCTAAGCCCTTCTATCATGGGACAACCAAAGATAAAGACTTCCCTGCTTTTAAAAACCTGAGAGATTTCGGTATTTGGTTTACTGATAACAGGGAAGATGCAAGTGAATACGGTATGGACTCTCCTGATTATGATTCCTATGGAGGCAAGAAAAATACATCAGGTCGTGTTATCCCTGCATACCTGTCTTATAAAAACCCATACAAGATGACAAGGGCTGATGCTCTTGAGGTTAGAGATGCTGATGAAAAGGGCAGACTCAGGACTGTACAGAAGAAGATATTGCTGAGAGCAAAAAATGAAGGTCACGATGCGGTTGAATTTTATTCGGTTAATTACTTGACCGATAAAATGGCTCAGTACGCTACCGTTGTCTTCGACCCAAAACAAATCAAGTCTCCATTCAACAAGGGAACATGGAGTACGGATACCCCAGACATTAGTGAGTCCGCCACATACTTCCCAGATCAAAAACTAAAGCCCATATTCCCCATGCCACCGAAAGCATTTCCTGGTGGCTACGCAGAACAGAAGTGGGCAAACAGGCTGGACCCAGAAGATACTCCAGTCTACCGAAAAGGTGGAAAGTTTATTGATGTAAGCAGGGGGTTCCCTGTCAAGGATTCCGATCCAGACATGACGAATACCATTGTCCCATTTGGAGAGATTGATACTGATTTTCCTGGAAGTCGAGCCAGCTTTGGTGTATCTGGAGCCGTTTCTAAAATTAAAAATCTGGCAGACAACAAACCTAAAAAGGGACAGAGGAAGGTCAACGGAAAGAGAATATCCACTGGGTCTGCAATCATGACCAATCTTCTTACAAAGAAATTCAAATTCCTGGATACCAACCCCAACGTCAAAACAAATACTGAGAACATCGCTACCATGGAAAATGGTGCGATTGTAAAATACAACAAGGAGAACGATCAGTCTGCAACAAAAGCAGGTAATTTTTCTGACCACCTTTACGCTGTACAAATTGTCTTTGATACAGATGTTCAGCTATTTAACACGGGCAAGGATAAGAATCAGCCATCTCTGAGACCAAGAACTTACGGTGACATTCTCGTTGGAGATCAGGTTGGAACGATTCAACTAGACACGGGAACGGTGGCACCATTATACGACAGACTTATCATTGTCCCCCCAAGCAAGGACGAGATATCCTACTCATTCGTTGGTGAGGTTGGAGTGAGACAGTTCATTACCAGAAATGGGATGAACCCCAAAGGGAAGATGCTCACTAGGGATTTAAACAGACAGAAGAAGGGATCAAAGCAGGGTGCGTGGTTCAACCCCGGACTGGCAGACGGCAAGTGGAGGGTGGAGGTCCCCAACACAGGGATAAAATTAAAGACCATGCCCTTTAAATACGAAGGGTTTAGGGACACATACGACACCATGATAGATTCTAGTTTACCAACGAGGAAGCAAGTCTTTATGGGGGAGGACAAGAAGGGTAAAATTAAGAAACAAAAGACAGGAGAGTCCCTACCATACATGAGGCTGGGTGACCTGCTGGACCTTGGAGCACTGGCTGATTACTATCCACAGCTTGAGGATGTGTATGTTCACTTTGCCGATGAATTTATGGGTGAAAGGATGGGGTACAGTAGTGCATTACAGAATCCAGCAGATAACAACCCAACTGGAGAGGGGCTTAGCCTGACCATAGGAATGGCACCTCCCGATCCTGAGACCATGAGAAATTTAGACATGGATCAGATGACCATGACAACACAGGGTTGGATAGAAGATATTCACATGAAAATGATGAATGATCCTAATCACGATGGAGTTCCACACAGGTTGATTGCCAGCATACTGCATGAGGTTCAACATATTATACAGGCAATAGAGGGATTTTCTTCAGGTGGTACACTTACAGAAGAAAATATAACTAAAGATAGAATCAAGAATGCTATAAGGAACAGTACAAAAGGACTATGGGTATCCATTAGCCCTGGTAAGAGATTAAGAATACAGAAAAGATTTGCCAGCACATTAAATGATCTTGTCAATAATGATCAGAAGAAAGCGAAGGATGCTGTCAGTAAGTTTGGACTGAAAAGTCCTTTCGTTGGAAAGAAATGGAGTGACGGAAGTCTGTTCCTAGATGAGGACCCAACGAAGACATACCAGAGATGGAGCAAGACAACAACTATCTCGGTTACCGATCTTATTAATGATCCTAACGAGGCATCAAACAGGAAGTTTTCAGAACTCGTATCTCTACCGTCAAAGGCGATGATGCAAACGATAGGGTCTTTGTCCAGAGAAAAAATTATCTCAGGAAAAGATGCAGGGAAGGTTCATAAACTTTTTGAAAATATGCTCAAGCCCTACACTATGAACGCTCTTGGTTCAATGATGGGCAACCAAATTCCCAGTGGTTTTGCACCAGACCAAATGAAACGTCTCATGGGACAGTCTGACTACTTTAGACTCGCTGGAGAGGTTGAAGCCAGGGATGTAGAGAATAGATATCTGGATGCGTTCAGGGGAAATGGGAGGAGTGGACTGCCTTCTCTTTTAAACAAGAGAAAGCAGGAGCTCGTTAAAAGACTATCACCATCTAAGCCCTACCTTCAAGGAGGAACAGAACGGGGGGTTGTAAACATTGACGAGAGTGGGACGGGAACGACTCCTGTCAACGTCCCAGGAGAGGCTGTACTAGGCTCACCGTGGAGGATTGAGGACATGATTTCCTACTCAATGTCTGATCCTCTTGGTGATTTTGCTGAGAGAGTGGACATTGTTACAAGGGCTAGGGTTGCACAGATTAACAACCTGGAGAAGGGGACCCCTGAGAGAAGGAATGCAATTGCAAAGTTGCATATGAACATAATGCTCAACCCAATCCCAGTTCAGGACCCCACCAAGCCACTACCTTTTCAAGACGAACTAGATAGTGCGGTACCTTTCGAGGACTTGTCTTGGTCTCAACGTCTGCCAGGGCATGAGTTGTCTGGTGTGGAGTTGACGAAAAAGTACATGAAAAACCCTGAAGAGTGGGAAAAAATTCGCACTGAGAAAGGTGGTTACGAAAAATCAGGTGATACCGTAGAAGATATTGATACAGAAGAAAATGAAGGGGATGATGCAGGGGCAGGAGGTAGGGGGAAAAGTGCAAAGATTACTGGACTAGGACTAAAGGGCAAGGTTTCACTTAGACAGAAAAAGGGGGAAACCAAGGAAGCCTATAAAGAAAGAATAAGCAGACAGGCTCAAAAAGATTATGGCGCACTAACCAAAAGAGCAGCAAGACTTCTTTATTTAGGTAAAATCTGGACAAACTGGCAGATGATCCGAGACATGTTTGGTTTAAACCCAGGAGGGAGGGGTAGAGATGCGGTCCCATACCTTGGACACATAATCAGCTTCATGAAAATGCAGAGGGAGAAGCTGATGAGGGGAGAAATGACACCGAGAGATATTGCAAAATCGGTAGTTATGACACTAGCTAGTCAAGGTGCTGATGCAAACAACCCTTGGACTGTCTGGAATTTTACTGGTGGAGTTAAGAAAGCAAAACCAGCGAAGAAGGGGACAAAGTTAGCAAACCTGACAACCTATGTTGAATACATGAATGGTGCAGACTGGGTTAAGGGAACATCAAAATATCTGGAAGCAAACATTGGTCAGAAGGAATTAAATGGTAAGATTAATGAAAATAAAGTTGCTCAATGGTATAGTAAAGCTCCACTTTGGGTCGTTAATGTTCCATGGAATGGGCAAGGTCCTAGTAAAGGGTTAAGGAAAAAAAGAGGGGTCAATGAGTACGTTGAAAAATTTGACACTCAATACGAAGCTATATCTGATGGTGTTATTTATCCTAAAACAGTTTCTTGGGAAGAGGCATCTACAACACCAGCTTATGATTCTAAAGGGGAACCAATCGAGGGAAGATTCCAGTACAGTGGAGGAAAGCCACAGTTTGTTAAGGTAGGAAGTGACTGGATGTTACAGGTAGATGGTAAGAACTATCATGGAATGGGTCACTACAATAGTCAGCTTTCACATAATAGATATGAAAATAATATTCTGAAAGTTAAGATTCCTGAACTCAAAACACAGATAAAGAAATATCAAAATGATATTAAGCTAAATGAAAAGAAACTAAAGGATGAGTTTGCAGGGAAGAAGCCTGAATACACACAAAAAGGTGAGCTAAAGGCTGAGTACACAGCACCTCGTATTGAGGTTGCAAAGAAAAAGATAAAAGAAAAAACAATTCCGAAAATAGAAGGCTACATAAAAAAGAGAGAAACAGAGATAGCCTCTTTAAGAAATAAGATAAAAGAATCTCAAGGTGAGGCAGACAAATCTGGGAAGAAAAAACAACTTGCAGAGATGCCACTTTGGTACAGAGACCCACAAAATCAGATTGAGCCTAATGAAAAAACAGGGGCTCTATGGGTACCACAGGAGTACGCAACCACTGGTGGTAAACCACGAATGGAGGATGCCGTTGCATACTACTTTTCAACAGACGAAGGACAAATGCTCCTTGATAATATAGAGAAGGGGGAGTTTGATTTAAAGGAGTGGAGAAAACTAGCCAATGTAAGGATGGCCTTTGGTGACGACAGACTAAACCAACTACTCAAGCCGTCTCAAAGAGATAAAGATGGGAACCTAGTTAAGGTTGGGTTGCGTGATTTGGCTGAATACACAAAGGGGTTCAACGAAATTGTTAAGAAGTATGTAGGTGATGCAGACCCAAAAAGCCTACAAGGTGATGATAAAGAAACAGTAAAATTAAGGTTAGAAATGGCGGCTGAGCTAGGAGATTATGCTCAGAAATTATATGGAATTGCAGAAGCCAAGCAAGCATTCTTCAAACACTTTCTAGGTCTGGGTGATGCTCCAACGATAGATGCAATTGAGCTCAATACACACATAGCCGGAAGTCCTGCCACTGACTTGGCCACATCTCCACTGACAGGGAAGCCAGTGGCAAACACATGGAGAGTTGATTTAAAGTGGTGGTCTCTTAATTTACAAGGTAAGGATATTTCAGGCATTGATGGTTTAGGTAAGAAAGGAAAGGCTGACGATAAAACATTTTTTGGTCACTACAGGAAGGTCATACAAGATGCTTTTGATAATATAAAAAGAGACGTTGATGCTCGTGACCCCTCCATCTTTGAAGATGTGCCTCCAGACTACTTTTACCATGTCATGCACCACTGGCTCTGGGATGTTGGCAAAGCCTTAACACGAGCCGATGCAGTGATGGGTGAGTCAACAGAAAGATTCCGACCAGCCGCTTACGAGGCGATGTGGAGAGATGCCAACCAACAGGTCTTGTCCTATTTCAGGAACGACCCGATTGAGGCGACCATGGTTGACTGGGAACCTGGACACAACCAACCAGATGCAGTCGCTGAAATATCAGAGGGTGATGTAGAATTACTTGAGGATATATCAGAGTCCGTCAGCCTCGCGTCGATGAAAGGTAAGCTCGTTCAGCGAAGCCAGTCTGACAGGTTTGCCACAGGATTTTATGTAGCCAAAGACCAGACAAGTAACATCTGGCCTGACACCTACCAGGGAAAGAAAGGGTACTGGATGCGTGGTGGTATGGGCTACCCGTTACTAGAGGACAACAGGAAAGCCCGTGCAGCTTGGGCGGCTGACGACATAAGTATTGTTAAGAATGTAAGAGATTTACAGGCCATGGGTGCTGACCATGTTATAACGGTTGTTGGGGCACCAGACATGCACTTCAGTAATAAAGCGTACTTCTCTATCTTCTGGAGAGAAACGCAAGACATGGTTAGTAAAGATCCTAAAAAGAAACAGGCTCTGATAAATAGGATCGACTCTATAATGCTTAACCCTACCAACAAAAATTTACTCCCAGTTGTCAAGGCTCTAAAAGAAGCACAGTCTCAAAATCCTGGCAAGGACTCATGGGAACTATTAAAAATGGTAGGACCAACGCTTACTTTTGGCGATAGGAAACCCATAGTCGTAGCATTGGGTGGTGCTTTTGGTATCAAAAAACCCACGACACCTATTGTCGCATTCCCTAACAACACTCTCTGGGAAGATACCACAGTATTTAAAGAGGTTGCCGTAGGGACTCCAGTTGGGATTATTAAACTGGACCCGATGGGCAACCAAAAGATGAGTCAAAGGGCAAAGGATTTAGGCATCCCACCACACGAAGCATACGAGTTTGTATTCAAGGGGGAAGTCATAGGATCTTGGATTGGTCAGCAGGGTGGTGTCCCATTTGATAACAAACAATTTAGACAACTATTTAAAGACTACGAAAAGAGAATAATCAAGAAGTTCCAATACAAACAAGGAACTTTTGACATCTCTGCTGGATCTAAATACATGTTCGGCAAAGCCAAGCTCCCATTCAAGATCCCTGGTGCTGAGATCAAGAAGCTGGAAAAGAACTGGGACTCCCCAGCCGCACCAGTCTCATTCAGCATGGTGGTCAACACACTGGCCACCGACCCAAGACTTCAGGCTGACTTCAATAACGCACAACTAAAACAGGCTGAGTGGGCTACAAGTCAGTCAATATTTACCAGACCACTGGATCAAGATAAAGAGATTCCTGGGGGGCGCAAGCTGAGTGGTTTTGTTACTAGGTTTATGGAGCCATTTGGCAAGTTAGATATGCCTCAGACACTCAGAGATATTAGGCGGAGAGCAAGGGGTCGGATACTCAGGGTGGAAGAGATTGGTTCTAGACTATACAAGGCATTGTATAAAACCCAAAATCAAAAGGAGATATATGAATATCTCTCAACGAAAGGAGGTGACCCATCTACTATTCCAAACCTGAAAGAACGAGCAGCCGCAAAGGAGGTAAAGGCTCAAATAGAAAAGGTAGGTCAACAATTAGTTGACAGAGGTTTATTAAACCAGGCCGCATTGGATAAATATGGTGATGGTTACCTGCCTAAAGTTTACCTCCAATACTTACTGGATGACAACGATAGGTATGCAATCCAGCGTGGTCTGGGTAGTAAAGTTTCCAACATGGATTATCTCAAAAAGAGAGGTGACATCAAAGAACCCATAGCCAAACTTGTCAAGGGTCAGGTTAAAGACCCTGCATTCCTCGGCAGTAGGGCTATTATGCAACCAGGAAGAGACATAGCCCTGCTTGACATGTTTGAAGAAATAGTGGTGACCAGTCAAGATCACGGGTTAAACTGGGTCCTCCCGGAATCACTGGTTAAATTTAGTTACCTGGACGAAATCAACAAGGTTGCACAGCAAGATTCACAACTTAACTACGACCTGAGAGATGAACTAGCAAACAACGAGTCAGAGAAGCAGGAGATCGAAAGCTATATAGCAGACCTCACTAAAGACATTGATAAAGAAAGAGAGATTCTAAGGGCAAAAGACCGTATCCAGTCTAAGGAACTTAACCAAATGGTTAAGGAACGCAATGGAATGCGTGACAGGTTGAAGATGTATAAACCTAAAGCAATGTCTGGTTGGGCATTAAAGGCTGAGGCGGAAAGAATAAGAACAACAATCGCCCCGACATTTGATGTGGACTCTGACGATTATTCTGTAGTGCTAAAGCTCGCTGGTAGATTGGAAAAATTAGCCAATGATGCGATAGGTTCTATTATAATCCCCAAAGACTATATGAAAATTCCAGATCAGGCTCGTTACGGGCGACTTCGTGGGATGATAGTACAAAGGGAAATCTATGACGACCTAGTGGGATCAATGAAAATGGTTGAGCCAGACAACGTGGCTGAGGCCATCATCGGTGACAGTGGATTACTAGGCAGGGCCAATAGACTCTTCAAGTGGTCCAAGGTAACCGCAAACTTTCCAGCAGCATGGGTCCGTAACTTTTCTTCAAACCTCGTGTTCATGAATGTCGGTGGGATGAATATGGCAAGGATTCCATATTATTTAACCAAGGCAACGGGTGAGATGATCAAAACATGGAAAGGACAAAAGTCAATATACGATGACGTAAAAGATTTAGGTTTGACTGGATCAACATTTGCGGCTGTCGAGCTAGGAAGGATCGAGAAAGAGTACGAGAACTTTCTCAATAGGGTAGAGAGAAAACAAAAGAAGTCTCCATGGAGGGCATTCTTTATGGCCAAAGAATTTCTAACTATGGCACAGGATTGGACCAGTGATAAGTATGGCCTCGTAGATTCTCTCGGAAAAACAATGATGTATATGAACGGCATTGACAAAGGAATGAGCCCTAGTCAGGCTGCTGACGAGGCTGAAAAATGGTTGTTTGACTATTCTCTTGTCAAGCCATCAGTTAAAAAATTGAGGAATGCAGTAGTTGGTGCTCCATTTTTAACATACACGACCAAGGTTTTTCCTCTACTTGTCGAGACTGCATTGACTAAACCCTGGAGGTTTGCCCCATACATTGCCTTGCCATACGCAATGGCAGCTTTGTTTAAGGATAATCACGACCTTGACGATGAAGAGTATGAAGCATTAATGTATTCACTCCCTGAGTATCTCAGAGAGAAGAGGTATGCAGGGAATATTATGCCTCTTCCATATCTTGATGAAAATGGCAGAGCCCAGTTCCTTGACCTGGCATACCTCTACCCATGGGGGATGTTTACAGAGATTGCATCTGAAGCTCAGGATAATCCTGGTGATATTATACAGACTCTAGGATTACTGGGTGGTCCAACAGCCTCTTTAATAACTGTAATATCTTCAGGAGTTGATCCGTTCACAAGAAGGCCTGTTTCAAATAAACTGGACAGCAATACTCAGCAATGGGTTGACAAGATGAAGTATGTATATAACCTCATGATGCCACCATTTTTACACACAGATTATGGTGCATTAAGTAGGTTAAGACAGACAATGAATGGGGAGCTAAATAGATACGGGGAACCGATGAAAACTTTGAAACAGGGTTTATCTCAGACATTAGGATTTAACGTGTCTCCGATAGATCCTACTTCACAGAGGGCTAAGAATGCTAGGTACCTACAGTCTGAGATACTAAAAACGCAAGGATTTGCTCGTAGGGAATTAACGGGCATGGCTCTTAGTGGCAAGAGCTCAATGGAAATAAGAGAAAAGAGCCAGTATTTTAAAGACCTGATTAAAGAAAGACAAAATCAGTTAAAAGAATACTTGAAAAAATCCAAGTTCCCATCTCAGAAATTAAAAGAGAATTAAAAATTTAGATTCATAAACTTGTACTCCACCCTCGGAGCCTTGACAGGCTTCGTCATCTCCCTGTGGGCCAGAACTACAACGAGTCCAAGCACCACAAAGGAGAGCATCAGTATCGTTTTCCAATCAAACATTAGTACTTCTCTTGTTTAATAGCTCTAAAATTTTATCTATAAGAATAAAAGTATACTCCGACAGATAGGCCGTGGCAATCGGGAATGAAATCAATATCAATGTAGAAATTAATGGTTCAAACATTAGAACTTTGAAACAAACCTGGCTATTGAATGTACGAATGGTAACAAGGCAACAGCCATGAGTGCGTTTACACCAGTATGAACCAGTGCTATCTGCCTTGTAATACCCTGTGGAAACCCCTCGCTAACCATAAGCCCTGCAAGCCAAATTGTTCCTGTTGTCCCCAAATTGGCTCCTAGAACCGCACCAATTGCGGATGGCAGGGGAAGAGCCCCGGAAGCCACAAGCCCAATGATGGCTGTCGTTGACAGACTACTGGATTGCCATGCGAGTGTGCACACAATCCCGCCTAAAAACATCCAGTACGGGTTAGATATAAACGACTCAAGGTGCTCCAGTTTTCCCATGGCCTTCATCCCGCCTGAGAAAAGTTTTAAGCCAATATAAAAGATAACCAGACCACCGAGGGCCTGGATTATAGGGTTAGATAGTGTTGTCATAATATTTTATATTTCACATGAATTTCCGACACAGGCCAACTCTTGACTCGCAGTTGTGTAGTCCTCTGCCTCGTAATTGGCTAACTCAGACCAGTCCACGCTTGGCATTTTCTTTAATAGTTTGTCGTGTGCCTCTCCATCACACTCCTGATACGGTGCCTGAGCATATCCATGGTCGCTATGTGGAAGAAAGGACATACCAGACATGAGGTTGAAGTTGTCATAAACCCATGATCCAACTTCCATCCACTCCTCTTCCTTCACCGTGACCGTGATGCTCGCCTTGTGCTCACACCAGAACCTCTGATAGGAAAGACAGAGCTCCATCATCTCTATGGCGGACAGGTCGTCTCTCATCTTGGCGGTAGGCGAAGAGGTCATTGGAAATGAGAACACGGAAGTATGATCCGGCTTAGTTACATCCGGCTCATTCGGGAACCCCATGTCCTGCATGAACTTACACATTGAGTCGTTGTTATCCATGCGTACAGTCCTAATATAGTAGTGGCTGTGCCTCGGATGGATGCCCGATGCACTGTCAACCAGTTGACTCACGGTCCCACTGGGTTTAATGCAAGTAATTGCAGCACTGGGTTTAATGTTGAGTTGATTTGCAAACTCCTTGTTTGTTTGAACCGAGGTTTCTTTCCATTTAATCATCGCATCCTCTAGCTCAGGAGTGAGCGTTGATGTGAATTCATTATCGCAGATCCCAGTCAGGCTCACCCCCAGTAGTCTCTCATCCTCGCAGTTCTGTTTCCACTCATCAGAAATATACCTGAAGTCTGTGAGGGTGGACTGCATGGTCCCTAGCATCGTAGCGAACTTAACCTTCTCGTTGATACTATCAATGTCATCATTCGGTCTAATGACAACCTCGGAAAGATTACAGAACTCACGCGATTTAAGAATGATCTCACTACACGGGTTGGTCCCGTAGTCCTCTACAGAGACCCTTCTACCTTCCAGGTTTCTGTCAACGTGTTCCTTTGCCACCCTGGATGAAAAGATGCCACGCTCTCCAGACTTGGATTCATAGAGCGACAACCACTCCTTCATGAATGTCCCTGTGTCCGGAGTCTCGTGGTAGTTAGCACTGTTGTTTGCGAGTGCCCTATGTACATGCTCGTTCCACCACTGACCAGACTTGGCCCTACGCATTTGATCGTCACCAAGATCACTCAGGCTTATCAACGCTGACCGCCTCACTCCACCCACGACCACAACCTCTGCGGTTTTACAGACAAGATCATGACACTCAAGAGGGGTTAGCTTTCGACCCCTAGCCTTTTCAAAGACCACCGTTGTAAACCTGAACAATTGCTCAAGAGGCTTTGGGCCACTAGCCCTGCCACCAAAGGTTTTTAATATGGACCCGGCAGGTCTGATTAGAGACAGGTCCCATTGTGGAGACAACCCAGAGTAAAGTAGAGCAATCAGTTCCCTGAAGGCCTTGGCCCATCCCAGTTTTGAGTCCTTGACTTTTATTATGCTGTCTGATGGGTATAATTTCTTGGGGACAACAGGGAGACTACTCGTGTGTTTTTCCTCGACACTAAAGCCGACACCAGTTCCGTTCATGAGAACGTAGAGGATCTCGTCAAAGGATGTAGCCCTGTCAACGTGGACATAGCTACAGTTATATGCGGCAACATTTTCCTTCTCCAGTGCAGGACCAGCAGTCATGAGGCACCTCATGCTCGGCATAACATCCAGATACAGCACGGCTTTCTTCAGCAGTGGGTCTGTCTCACGACACAACTTCTCCTCAAAAAAATTAAAGTACCTGTCAACTGTTTCTTCCCAGGTTTCTCTCCTGTTCTCATCATATTTCCATCTACTGTACCTGCTCAGATGAATAAAACTTTGGTAGCTGGTCGGTAGTTTTACTGCTTCTTCGTTCATATCTTCCTTACTTTGAATCTTGTGCTAACGTAGATGTTAAAATTAGTTCAGAACCCTTGGTCACCCGTCCTTCAGTCTTCGTTACCAAAAGAACACCAGCTTCTTCAAGGCTCTCCAGAATATAATTATACTCCTTGACACCCCCATCAAGGACCCTGCTTACGAGTAGACTCTGCCGTGGTATTTTGCCCTTGCGATTGGCAATATACTCGACAACCCTACGTTGTTTTGTTTGATGATCCGACTCGCCAAGCTCACGATTGAAGAGAAAGCGAGTGCACTGCTCAGCATACAGACACATGCTAACACCCGACATAATTGCTGCCTCACTGAGCGAGGAAGTATTTGAATCTATCAAAAATTGTGACAACAAACCAATCTTAATTACACCTGGGCTCCACCGTTTAACGAATGGGTCTAGTACCTTCTGTTCCTTGATCGTTTCAGACTGCAACCGCTTGAATAAAGAGTCGTGATAGTGGGTGAATGCACGTTCTCCTTCGGGTGAGAACTCGTACTCCAACGGCACTGTCATCTCTTCCAGTTGGTTGTATATTTCACTGAGAAGGTAGTAGGAATTAAGATCCTGAACCCTCGTCTGCACCTTGGGTAGTGCAGGTGGAATCACATCCTTCGGTGGTGGCCGAAACAATAAAAATCTGGCAAGAAAACCTGATCCAGCATCGTCTTTGCCGATCATCCCCTGCAAAAACTCCACGGTGGACACCCCAGATATGGCAACGAATGGTCGGTATATAACCTTAGACCCCTTGCCACGAGTAACATCCTCAAAATACTCAGGCACATCATATAGCTCGGTGATATGCTGACGGAACCCCTTGTTGTGACTGGTCTCAAGTCCAGCCAACCAAGCACCAAACTCTGAGAGCAACCAGACTCCACCCCCGGTAGCCTCAAGCCTGTCTATACATGCTTCCCAACTAGCCTTTCCAGGCATGATTCTACGCTGGGACTCCAGTCTATAAATCAACTCACGCATGTCCACCATCTCAGGATCATCCTCACCATAGGCATCACCCTCTCCCATGATCCTTAGCTCTGCCCTGTTGTCAGAAATCTGGGAGAGAAGATTGCCCTCTCTTTCCCTCAGCCTCTGAGCCCCAACATTTAGAGCCGTGGTCTTGTAGCTACCCGACTCTGAGATCGACAGACACCATAGGTTCCCGTACAACGGGACAAAATACGTTGGAGTGGTAACGGTCAGGTTCAATCCAGCCTGTGCACCCAAGGCGGAGAGTGCTGTGGACCCTATAATAATACCACTAGCCTCGGTGAGCTTACTCGTATCAGAAATATACTCACGGAGAATCGGTGGAAGATGAGCATCGTTAAACTCTTCCGGCTCCTCGGCCTTTAGAATGCTTTTGCACAATAGTTCTAGCTCCCCTGGCCTTGGCCCTGGAATTGTCTCCTTCTGCTTCTGTTTTAAGGCATCAGAACTCTTCTGAAAAAGTTGATGAACCTTGAGTGGTGGAGAAAAACTAGAGCATATAGACTCCAGACTACACCCAGCATGACATGTGAGAAGAATTTTCCCAGACCCCATCGCCAGACTCAGTGAAGACTTGCGGTCATCATGAGCAGGACACACCGCATTGTATTCATTACCGCTTTTACTCATGGACTTTAGCCCACTCAATATCCCATTGAATGTATCTCTAAGATCCTCGCTAATCTCACGAGGCTTAGGGAAGTCAACCTTTGCCTGGACTAGTTCGTTCCAAAACTCATCCTTCTCTTCGGGCTCGTAGTCTATTGAAAATTCTTCAAGACCCTGGAATATTTCAGCAGACAGGTCGTTCTTCTGTATGCCCAGCTTGATTCTCCTGTCGATAATATCTGACATGTCTGCACCAGTCTTCGCATCATCCTCAAGCATGGTCCGATACAACGTCTCGGTCAGTAGCTTAACCTGTGTGACAGGATGCAGCTTCTCAGCCATCTCCCTAGCAAAGGAGTCTCCAGGCTCATCATTATCCGGGACAACCCAGACCTTCTTGAACCCTGCAAAATATTTCTGGATAAAATCTGGTTGCTTCTTGAGCAGTGGCCTCAAGGCCTTTGCTCCACCAGCAATACATGTGGCTGGTAGCCCTACCTTCTCGATCAGGTTGTCAACATCCTTCTCCCCCTCGACAAATATAACGGCTGGTTTGTCGTGGACTAAATCTAATCTGTACGGAACCTGTTGCACACCATCCCAGTTCCATACCTCTTCTCCACTTGGTCCCGTCCTTAGTCTCCTGAACTCTTTTCCTGGGAACCGGACGACTTTGTAGAGGTTCCTGCCATTCGCGTCTTTGTACGTGTAGACCGCTTCTGAACCTTGCATTCTTTACCCCCAATCTTTGTGATAATTACGTTGGCATATCCTTGTTTATTGGAATCCTTTCCTCTTCGTACTCCTCTAACATCATCGACTTGAAAGTCGTCACTGTACACAAATCCCTGAAGGGCATCGAGAACTGGCTTGATTCTGTTATCAACGTCCAGTTTTCTCCGTGTTGGAGGGTGAAGTAGAATTGTGACCCGTATTTTGTCTTCATCTTCAAACAGTAATCCAGGTTCGGGAAACAGTCGTTTAACTGCATCCCGAAATTTTCTCGTCTCCTTAGTAACGTAGGTCCACCCCCTCCAGTCAGACCGCCACTGAGAATTTAGACTCGGTGGCCACGGGAGTTTGATCCTCACCTGTTAGCCATTTTGGTTTTACATAGTCATAAAAAGGAAGACTCTTACACACCGTTGGGTCAATCGAAAAGTATAAAGACCCATTTTTCCAAAGAGAGTAATCCGTTAAGAGGGCTATATCTTCACCCCAAACAACAGCCAGAGTGTTATACTCACTAGAATGGTCAGCAAAATGTTGCTTATTTCGTTGATAAATGGATTTTCTATATTCATCATTCAAACCCTTGGACATTCCACCACCTTGAAAAGAAACGATGATTGATCCGGGTCTTTCGATGCCAGTAAAAGGCCTAGCTTTTCCCCTCTTACTGTCTTTCTTTGGCCTAGCTTTCTTAACCTGAACCAGACGAACATCGTGTCCACGGATAGCAACCAGATCCTGTACAGGTTGCTGTCCCCACGGTGGAATGAAGGTGCTGTATCCATACCTTGCGAACTCGGCCTCGACCAGTCGTTCACACACAGCACCCTTCATACTACAGTGAGAGGTTAAATCAGAAGGGGATATCGTCACCCGACTTCGGAGTATCTGCTGGTTCTGCACTCATTGCACCCAGAGGGGTAACTTCCAGGATCTCGTTATACCCCCTAGCATTCGGACCATACTTCACACTGACAAACTTGCCAGCGATATCATGAAAGTCGGTCATCTTGGTGATTCCAAGAGCCTTTGCAATCATAGCAACCTTGCTACGACTCACTCCATCGCGGGTCTTACCATCCGCAGAATCCTGGTTGTTCAACCAGAGGTAGAGACTGATCCAGTCCCCTTGATACTCGCCGTCAGAAATTTCCAACGGTAGCATTTGCTGTTTAAAACCCTTCTTGTCCGTATAGACATTGGGTCTCACCAACTGAACCTGAACATCGTACTGTCCAGGCGGAACCTTTCTCCGCTCCCTGGTTCCACCAGACTGGGACACCTCGTCATCTACATTGTCAATAAGAAACGCAGTGTTGCTCTCTAAAACACCCTCTTGGGCTCCATAACTGCTCATTTAGTCTCCTTTATGGCAGGTTTTTTATTCTGGTTACGTGACTCCTTGACTAGCTTGAAGTACGTCCCCATGTCAGCCGGACGAATTTCCGACGGAAGGCTGTATCGGTTCTTACACTCAACCCCCATGGTTGCAGAGGTGTAGATAACCCGATCATTGGTCTTGATCCCACGATTGTCGGTCTTGCCGAAGTCTCCAGTCCTCGTCACCACCTTGGTGAACGGAGCCAGAAACAACACCGCATCTGCCCACTCATTCAAGTCAGCAGACACCTGTTTATTCAACTTCAACGAGTTGGAATCATAGGGCTCAAGGTGGGGCTTGTCAATCCTAACAATCTTAGAGTGACAAACTATGATGGGAGTGATTCCCTTGTGCTCAGATAAGGCAGTGATTGCACTCCACAGAGCAAACATGCGACCACGAAGGTAGGAAGTTCCTTTGCCGTATCCCCCACCAACCGTCTCAAGAATCCACTCCTTGTGCTCGTGGCAAACACTAGAAATAGCGAGCCTCTCAGCCGCATCCGCAGCATCCAGAATCAAGTATTTCCGGTCATGCTCCTCGGTATAGAGCTTTCTCATAAAGTCCATAATCGAGTCCCACTTGTCGGAGTTGGGTTTGTGAGGTTCCTTGTCCGTGTTGCTCGGCTCCGCAGGAATAGCATCGAAGCACCAGAGATCCTCATCCTTTGCAAGGACCTCTTCCGCTCCATTGTCCGTGTTAATAAGCACGGACTTGGAAAGGGAGCAAGCGGTCGTGGTCTTACCAGATCCCGGCTCCCCAAAGAGGACAGTTTTTCCAGGCCTGTCCTTAGCCTTGGTTCTTACACCGTCTAACATAATCAGTCTCCTATTAGAAGATCATTGAGATTAACGCTTCCCCAGCCCTTCATTTGAATAACCTTTGAGCGTTTTTTCCAACGCTTGATACCTGCATCTATATCATTCAGATACCAGCGTTTATTACATTCTATACACCAGAGGTGGTCTGCCCTCTTGTGATTGTTTGATAGCCACCAGACCGTGCCGTGACCATGGTCTCCTTCAAAGCACCAGAAGTTGTCGTTACTTTCGTCACGCTCATACCCCAGTTCAACGAACCTAGCCATGATCTTTCTATCCCTGAGCCTTGAGTCAACAGTCTTGTTGCCCCAGTACGCTCGACTATATAGGCCCTTGTCTTGGTCTCTCATAATTCCTTATAATCTGGTCAACCGACTCCAAGGCATTACGGACCCATTCTGAACTTTGTCTAATCTTGTCTCTTTCAAGATCAGACTCAGCCATCTTCAGGTAAGACCTTACTACTCTTAAGTCATTTAGTAGTTCATCCATTCAGTTCCATCTTTCTCTAGGAAAACAGGAGTACATGGGCCAACATAGGAACCTATCGTGTTATAATTAAACCATTCCAGGGCTTCCTCGTCATCCATGCCTTGTGCCATCAGTATCGCTATACACCTGTGATAGTCATAGCAAACCTTTGGTTCCGCACCAAACTGTGTGACGACACCGATCATAGCATCATCATAATTGTCATAGAAAATTAGCTCCGTGTCAGGGTACATATCTTGTAGCCTCTGACGTTTTGCCTCATCCATAGGATGTATTTCCTTATCTGACATCGGTTATCTGATCTAGAATGGCCTCTGGCCCCTTAAAGTATTCATGGTGACACCTCACATAGAAGTTACACCACTTCGGACTACACAGGGGGTGAGAACGGTTTAATGGAAAGTAAGAATGATCTAGTCTCCAGGATAAATCTTGAAGCCTGTTGACCGTATGAAAAATATCTTCAGCATTTACGTTGATCGGTACAATCTGGGGTGCCGATCCTGGCAACAGAACGTGAATCTCACACCTGGGAATCTCCCTTGTGAGACGAGTCCTCATATACCAGACAGCATATAAGGCAAGTTGGTGTTTCCAGTCCTGCTGAGATATCTTGTAGTCGCTGAGCTTCTTAGGCTTGCGTTTAAAGTCAACAACTATATCTTCTCCATCGCGATTTGCGAGCAGATCAATCACAAGTCTGGTCGGCCTCGCCATGGATGCAAATCTAAGGTTCCCCTTTTGTTGCAAGACCAAAGGCTGATAGTCAACCGTCTTCATGTAATACTCTGCACCTGTCACCGATGCATCTAGCTCATCCATAACCTTTTTCAAGTCGTCTTCAGGTAGCATAGAGATCATCTCATCTATGGCCTTCAATCCGGCTTGCTTCATCGGGACAAGTGGGCTCCCATCTATCAATGGACGGAGTTGACTGGCAACCATCTCTTCCATCAGCGTTCCCGATGCAGAATAATAGTTGTAGGTCCGAGGAGACTTCATCACATCACTGTAATAGATCCTCTTTCCACAGTGCTCGTTGGCCCTAGAGTAACTTAAACCGATGTCTCCGCGAGTCTTTTCCATTGTTCTAGTAAATTAAAAGGGTGCATGTTCCAAATCCGAGTTGCATCGGGGTTCTTATCACTAACTTCCTTGTAAAAGTCCATGACCCTATAGTAGTCCACAGATACTTCACGGTATTCACTCCCCTCTTTAACTGGTTTAACCATTGTCACTGGTCCAACATCAACAAGGATAACCCTGGTTCCAGTTTTTATTCTGACAAACTTAATTTTACCCCTGTTTTTTGACCTTTCAGTTAGAAAAGTCACTGTGACATGATTATCCCGTGGAGTGATGAAGTCGAAGATGTATGCTCCTCTCCGACCCACATAGGTTAACCCACTTAAATTTGAACTAGTTTCTTTACAATCAAGGACCGATTCCGCATGAAATTGTGCCCGATATGGTAATGGAAACTCATCCTGTGTGGTGGCTCTCGCCCATTCTCTTGCCCTCACGCTACCCCCTTTCGCATTTTAGCATTGGTTCGCTCCACCGTCAGCTTGTGTGCCTCTAGTTTCTTGCGATATTTAGCGAGGTCTTTCTTGTCGAGCTTCACTGAGCCATGTTTATGGTCGTCAAGAACGGCTTCATAGACCTCTATATTTTTAGAGATACGAGCCACCGCTCGTCTCCGACGTTCATCCGCAGTCATAGTCTCCTATGGTTAAGTGGGAGAGTAAGGAACGCTCTCCCTGTTGATTAAAATTCCGAGGTCGTAAAATTGTACTCGACCTGTGTAACTACACCCATCTGTTCAGCCTCTTCTAAAAAGGCCATGCCGATATCTTGGAGCAGACCGAAATGGATACAGTGAGAATGAAACTGACACATTTCAAACTTCTTGTACTCCTTAGTCTTTTCATCCTTCTCTCCAGATACTTCCCAGAGGGTGACAGTTCCTACATCTAAAAGAACATCTCTTTCCATCATGGTTTTCTTTGGTCCAGATTCATCTTGTTGAGGGCCCTCGGCATCCCCTCTGTCGCCAATCACTTCTACTCCACCAATTAGCCGTCCCTCTTCACCGACCCTCTCACCACCCTTGGGACAATCCATGGCAATATGAAATATGTTACAAACCTTACATATCCCTTCGTAGTTTCCGTACTTCATCCTCTATTTCATATTCAAGTTCTGTTTTTGCAAGCATGACCGATGTTCTCATCTCGCTCCAAGTCGGCCATACCTCTGGCTTCTTTATCCCTATTTTGGCTAGGGCCTCATGTTGGATCTGCCTGACACGCTCACGAGATACACCAATTTCTGCACCGATAACATCATAGGACTCCTTGGCTACAGAATCGCGTACATTCGGTTGGTCAATGGCAAATCGTAGTCTTAATACCTTTCTTTCTCTTTCAGTCAGAGGAACCGTCTGGTTGAACTCGTACACTTTCGTCTCCTTTTCTTAAAATTTGTTCTTCGATACAAACTGGCATCGTAGCATTTACGATTAACTGCATCGCTACCTTGTTTTCTTCAATCGACTCTTGATAGGTCAACGAGTGCCTTAAACTATCGACAACACAACTGCACACGCTTTGAATTTCTTCAGGCCACAGTTGTCTCGTAATCGGTGGGCTCTCACGCTCCAAGGTCCCTGCACAACTCCCGACAAATCCAAATATAAACGATGAGGAATACCAGAAAGGAGTGGCACCATCAGGGTGGGCCCAGATTATCTTTGAACTCGCAATTAAAAGCAAGCCGATAATCAAAGTTTTTTTAATGGTCATAAACCCCCGTCTGAGGCTCATGCCCCACGTGAATCCACCAGTCTGGAGTAGAGGTCTTCGACCACTTTGCGAAACCTGCCTTGTCTCCAAGGTAGTATTTACGGTATGCCTGAACGGTATCACTGCCCTTGTATTCATCCGGCATACATTGAGGCGGATCGGTAGCCAGTCCGGACCAAGGCAAAACCCGAAAGTATTTTACTGGAATATTTTTAGGTGGGTGTTTGAGTATATGGTTGAGTTTGCTCCATGTCGCATGAGTCTTACCATATCTAACGGTATACTCCTCACACAAATTAGCCCATAACTCATAGAGGTACTGGTAGTGGGTGATGTACTCACGAACCCAGATATTACTGGGATGATTAAGGTGAGCGATCTTGTAAAGGCCGGGGTCACATTCGTCTTCATCGAGAACCCGATGAGCCGTTGACATAAGCTGAGCATACTCGATGATCATCTTACACGTATGTTTGTCGCAATGGTAACGTGCTGATACCTCTGGATCGAGGTCCAAGAAAAAGATATTCATATTTGTCTCCGTGATTTTGAGTCTTTATGCTGACTTATCAGTTGAAGTATTGCAAGTCTTTTTTTCATTTTCTTTTTCCATCGCATCCGCTATCCGCTCCAAGGCCTTTGCAATACGGGACTGGATGGACTGATTTTTCATGTCGAAGTTTGTGATTCCCATTTTATTTACGTTGTTAGGGGTTGATTTCAGAAAAAGTATTTTCTCCGATAAAAGCATGACTCAAGGGTTGAGTAGAGGGTTGAGTAAATTCACCAATGAAATCATTGGGTTGAGTGGGTTGAGTGGTTGAGTGCCGTCTCTCACTCTCATACGTTGATATAGTCATATCTCTCCACGAGAGGCTAGGGGTACTCAAACGCTCAACCCTGTACTTAATCTTAATATATATATAATAATAATAATAATAATATATAATAATAATAGATAGATAGAGAGAGGAGACTCCACGGTTTTTGGGTTGAGTAAACTACTCAACTTTTACTCAGGTTTGAGTAGAGCCTTTCTCTTTTGACTCTGCCACGTAAAAAAATTCTTGGTGGCATTCAAAACAAAACACATGCTGATTCGGAACTGGTCTCGTCCAAGACAAAAACCTGCGACTCGTACCGCAGTGGGTGCAAGTCGCTGGAATCTTGTCGGGTTTACTGTCGGTCAAGTGAGAAACTCGGAGCCGATTGCCAGTTCTTCCTGGGAGTAGGCCCCGTGGACTCCTGCTTCCATGTCGAGTAAGTCAGTCAAGACTTCTCCACGCTTTAGCTGGTCACCGTAGACCGCTCCTTTATTAACCTCGGTGAAAGCCTGTTTGAGCTTCCAAATGTCGCCCCAGTTACCGTCTTCAAGCTCAAAGTCCTTGTGCTTGGGAGAAATAAACTGATCCCTAACATCGGTGACTTTTGATTTTGTCACGGCTCCACGGTCGAAGGCATCGAATATTATATTCTCAGCCTCTACGATTGAGATTCTCCTCTCCATGTAGGCATTGTTTCTCTCAATCAAGAGGTGAAACTTGCTGGACAGTTGAGAAATAACATCATGGACCATTCCAGGGAGATCCCTGAGATTGTGAGTCGTGTGCTTACGGTTGAGCTTGAACTCACCAACGAGCATGAGATTGTCACACACAAAAGTGTGGTCTCCCCCTGCTATACCACTGGCGAAGGTCTTGTCCCAGCATGATCGACCACCGATTGAGAGGGCATACATGTCGTTTTTGGTTTTCAAACCAGAACGGTTCGCCACGTTTCCATCGGACACTATGTCCATGAGCCAGAACGCTCGCTTCCCTGCGTGAGAAACTCCTGCATCGAAGTCACTCACGAGCCAACCGAACTCCTTCAGTTTCTGTTGAACCATGTTGGGAAGAACAGAATGGTTATAGGGGTTGTGTGATTGAGTCACAGGGACTGTCGGGGCCCTGTCTAATTGTATTCTCGGAACCGTAGTGGCTCCACAGTGTTTCATTACTTGCATAGCATTTTATGAAAGTGTTTTTGGATCTGGCGACAACTGGAAGAGAATGTGGTCCATGTGCTCAGCGAACTGAGCCAGATAAATTTCACTCTCCGCCCCTGCTCCCACCATCGGGTTCAGGATCATCGCTTGTCTTATTGCCTGCCTAACCTCACCGATGGCAAGCCATGATTCTCTGACTACATGACTATCTTCATGGAAGATCGTATTGTAGAGCAGAAGAACCAGTTGTCTCCACAGGGAGATTTCAATTCTACCAGAGGCTTCTTCAACCCTGTCATCGATAAAATCTATCGCTTGACCGATTGGTGAACGCTCGTGGCTCCAAAGTCGTGTATCTTCAGCTATCTCCTTTAGATGAATTTGTGTCTCCTCTGGAAGATCTTTGAACCTTAACGGATCTTGCATTGGATTTTAAAATATTATTGATCTGAGTCGGTTGAAGAGGATTACCGTATTCGGTCTCAACACCTTCCTTGAACAACTGTTTACTGATTTGACGAAGGCTTAATCCTTTGCGGTTCAGTACCCTGATCTTATCCGATAGCTCAGTACCGTAACGCTCGACTAAACTTTTTCGCCCCTCACACTTCCGACCCGATTGTCGGATGCGTTCTCTGGCTCCACGCAGTTTCGCCACCAGCGAGTTCTTTTCAAATTCAAAAAAAGCACCCATGACTTGCCTTATCAAGGTTCTAGATGGGTCTGCTTCTATTGAAAAAAGCTCAGGTGTTTTGACTGGT
>TARA_R110002020_G_scaffold417571_1_pt1 | contig 37108 bp, 27 predicted proteins | sample TARA_R110002020 | Tara Oceans TARA_R110002020 (sample SAMEA4396489) | marine metagenome | biome: Westerlies Biome; feature: [MES] marine water layer (ENVO:01000295) within the mesopelagic zone...; material: water (ENVO:00002006), including particulate matter (ENVO:01000060) such... | reverse complement strand
AAGTAAGCCAAATTTTGTAGGGAGGAGAATGATCAAAGTAGCCTTACCACTATTAGTTGTTTCCTCAACAAGTTTAATAGCCTCTAGTGCAGATTCTATTATGTTAGGATGGTTAAGCTCAGTTTATGAAGTTGGTCTGTATGGAGTTGCATCTAGTTTAGGATTAATGACCAATATATTTTTGGCTATTTCCATTTCTGCTCTTGCTCCTAAAATAGCTTATCTTCATGCTTCAAAAAGAACTAAAGAATTAGAGTTAGTTATTCAGAAAATAACGCAAATTCTTTTTTTTTTAGGCTTACTTACTTTCATAGGTTTTTCTTTATTAGGTGAATTTATTTTGAATTTTTGGGGAAATGAATTTAAGCAGTCTTATTGGATCCTTTTTATAATTTCATTGGGACAATTCTTTAATATAGGAACAGGGAGTACCGGTGTGTATCTTATGTTAACAGGACATGAAAAAATAATTGGTAAAATAACATTGCTTTCAGCTCTTCTAAATCTAATTCTTAATTATGTTTTAATCCCAATATATGGCGCGCTGGGTGCTGCTATTGCAACTTGTTCTACTGTAATAGTCGAAAATATTATCAAAGTAATAGTTGTTAAGAAAATTGACAATATTCTTACATTACCGTTTTTTATATCTTCCTTAATAAAATGATTTCACCTATATTTATCTTTTCTCTACCACGTTCTGGTTCGACATTGCTTCAAAGGATTTTAATGAGTAATAATAAAATAGCCAGTACTGCGGAACCATGGATCTTATTACCGTTAGTATATTCTATAAAACTTCAGGGTTCATTGACGGAGTATTCCCATTCTCATTCCTTTAGAGCAATAAATGATTTCATTGAATTCTTACCCAATCAAAAAAACGATTACTACAAGGAATTAAATTTATTAGTGAAAGGATTATATGAAAAACATTGTAAAAATGGAGAGTTTTTTTTCTTAGATAAAACACCGCGTTATTATTTAATAATTCCAGAAATTGCCAAAATTTTCCCTGAAGCGAAGTTCATATTTTTGTTTCGAAATCCGGTTCAAATAATGAGTTCAATGATGGAAACTTGGAGCAATAACAACTTTAAAAATTTATATCATTATGATACAGATTTGAAAAGAGGACCAAAATTACTTTCAGAAGGATATGAATTACTTAAGGATAGATCCTACTCCATAAGATATGAAGATTTGATTAACTCCCCTACTAATACAATGAAAGGTCTTTGTGAGTTTTTAAATGTAATTTTTGAAAATGGGATGTTACAGGATTTTTCTAGACAAAAAACTCATGGTAGTATGGGTGATCCAACTGGAACAAAAAAATATCAGAGTATAAAGAAGGAATCTTTCGATAAATGGAAAAAAACGTTTAATAATCTTTATCGGCTATATGTAGTAAAAAGTTATATTCAGAATCTAGATAAAAAAACTTTACATATTCAAGGTTATGATAAGGAAGAAATTTTAATTTCTTTAAAGAATTGTCGAATAAATTCTTTTTTTTCATTTAAAGATATTTTTCATGTAATACGATGGAAAGTTATTGTAAAATATAATTTAAATATATTCGCTGGTAGAAAAACTAGCAAATGGATAAGGGGAAGAATGATGTCATAATAATCTCTTTCTGATAGCTAATTATAATTCTTATATTTTGAAAATACTTATTTTCGACCTGCAAATTACTGGTCATCATAGTGAATATATTGAACATTTGATAGATTACATCGATTTGCAAAGTAGTAATGAATATGTTTTCGTAGTAAACCCTAAATTAAAAGATAATTTTCCTAATATACACATAAAAGGGGCTAATAAGTCTAATATATTATGGGTTTTTATAGGAAATGATGAATTAAATTTAATACTTGGTTCCAATGTAATACTTAGATCTTTACGAGAGGTAGAGATTATTAAGAAATATGCATCAATTTATAAAATTGATCACGTTTTAGCCATGTATTTCAATACCTTACAAATCGGTATGGGAATTAATAAAAAGTTAAATTTTACAATATCCGGAATCTTATTCCTTCAGTTTACTAGAATGCGTAAGAAATCGGTAAGTGAAAGATTTAAATATTTAAGGAAATATTTTGTCACTAATTTATACTCTAGAAATAAGTCTATTAAATATATCTATATCTTAAATGATAATAAGGCGGTTCAAAAATTTAATGATTTGTTCCATACCTCAATTTTTAAAATGTTACCCGATCCGGTTCCGCAAATAGAAGAAGAAGCTCATTTTAATCTTAAAGAATATTTTCAAATAGAAAATAAAAGATCAGTTTTGCTAATGTTTGGAGCGTTATCTGAACGTAAAGGTACTATAGAAAGTATTGAGGCTTTGAATTTTATAAATGAAGAGGATTTAAAAAAAATCAGTTTATTAATTGTTGGTAGTGCATCAGACTCATTTCATCTCAAGATTTCAGCTGCTATTTCCCAAATACAAAAAAAGAGTTTAAATGCGAGTATATATTATTATAGAGATTTTGTTAGCAATTCACGAATGAAGAGTATATTTAATCAGAGCGATATAATTCTTTTACCTTATAAAAATGCTGAAGCTTCAAGTGGTATTTTGGGTCATGCTATAGCTTCCAAAAAAATAGTAATCGCGTCTGGAAATGGATTGATAAAGGATATTGTAGAAGAGAATAATTTAGGTTTATTGGTGAACCCCATTACTGCGATGGAGATAGGTAATAAAATATCCGAAGTATTGGGTATATATAAAACTTACAATATTAAGTCTTTATCATATATCTCATCTCATTCTCCAGAAAAGTTTGTAGAAATATTATTTTGAAGATATTTACGAAAAAAGGAAGGCTAAGCTATTATATAATTGCATTTTTAGCATCGGGAACTTTGTATCCTTTTATTCATAACTTCTTTATATCAAGAAAATATGGTAGTTTAATTTCCATAGTATTCCTAGGTTTATGGCTGTTTTCAATTTTATTATTTCATAAGAAAATTATTTTCCCAAATAGATTTTTTAATCTTATTGTTTTAATTCAGGGAATTTTTTTTTTAATATGCTTTAGTTTAAATTATTCATCAAATGTCATAATTCAATTTTCATTTTTAGTTCTTTCCTATTTTTTTATTTTTTTATGTATTAATACTTTTAACAGGGAAAGTTTTCTTAATCTTTTTATTAGGTTTAATATTTTAGCAGGTCTTTTATCAATCATAGGACTTATTTTAGTGATTACTGGATTTACTCAGGTTCTTCAAGTAGTTGATTACCAGGGAGATTTTAAGTTGTATAATTATGGGTTTTTCTTTGTAAAGTGGGGAGAAGACTTGGTTTACGAGTTGAGACCTGCTGGATTTTATGATGAACCGGGGAGTTTTGCATTTATAGTAATGTTACTATTGCTGATAAATCGTAAATTTTATAAAAATAGAAAATATGAATATTTACTTCTCTTACTTCCTTTAGTAACTACATCTTTAGCTCATATATTTACTGTAATTCTATATTTCATATTTTTTTATTTAAAAAGAAGAAATACAAAGAGATTGCTAACAATTATTGGTTTATTAATTAGTTTAATTTTTATTATTAATACGTTCAATGAAAAGAATGATTTTCTATCTTTTTTCAAAAGAAGAACGCTTACACGCTTTGAAGGATTTATTAATGGAGAGCATGATGCATCACGACAAGGTGGCATAGAATTAGGTCCAGAAATATTTCTTAAAAATCCTTTTGGAATTTCACGAGAGAAAGTTGAAATTCTATATCCGGAATTTGTAAATGAAACTATATGGGGTCCATTAATTTATTATGGGTTAATTGGTGGTATTATTTATTTCTTACCTTTTATAAGTATTTTAATTAATTCTATGTTAAAGAAAAACAGGGATAATTTGATTTTTGTCATTATAGTTTTTATTAACTTATTTCAACGTCCTTATTATATGTATCCTCTAATATTATTATTGATATACTATTTATTTTTTGATAATTCAAAGTCTTTGATAATAAATTATAAGTATAAATCATTTTAAGGAATGAAAAATGTCGCTATTATTTACCACTATTTCGCCTCATATAGAATACCCATTCTTCGTAAGTTGATGACAAGTGAACATGTGAAATATTTTTTATATTCAGGTATTTCAAGCGAAATTGAAATCAAGAAAATTGATCCTAATTTCTCACGTATCCCCATAACTAAAAGCGGATTACGGTGGTTTTTTTTAAAAAATAAGTGGCTTCTAAACAAGCGTTTTTTATGGCAGACTGGATTGTTAACAATGATTTTAAATACTTCATATGACTCATATATTTTTTTGGGTTCACCCTATCATTTATCAACTTGGGTTGCTGCAATAATTGTAAGAGTCAAAAATAAGAAAGTATATTTTTGGATGCATGGGGTTTATAAAGAGAAATTATCTTTTGTTGATTACATAAAGTTATTTGTTTTTTATAAAATAGCTAACGGTTATTTCTTATATGGTAATAGGTCCGCAAGTATTTTAAGAAGATATAAAATAAGGTCATCTAAGAATATTCATATTGTTTATAATTCATTGGATTATTATAAATGCTTGAAAATGAGAAAGGATATTACTAAAGATGACATTTTTTCATTCAGAAAAATAATGTTCAATGATGAGAATATACCTATTGTTTGTTTTATTGGTAGATTGAATAGAACCAAGAAAATAGATTGGTTATTAAGCGCTCAGATTGATCTTTCTCGTAAATACAATAAATCCTTTTTTAATGCTATCATTATTGGAGATGGGGCGGAAAAGGCCAATTTGGAAGTATTAGCTAGAGATGGGAATATGCTTAACCATGTTTATTTTACTGGGTCTTTGTATAAAGAACGAGAAATTAGTAAAATTTTGATGCATTCAGATGTTTGTATTAATCCTGGAGAAATAGGGTTAACTTGCATTCATTCAATGTCTTATGGGACACCAGTTATATCTCATAATAATTTAAATAAACAAATGCCTGAGGTTGAAGCAGTTGATTGTGGTTTAACAGGTGATTTATATGATTATGAAGATTATGACAGTTTTCTTGCAGTAATAGAGAAATGGTTTAAAACTTATCCTATTAAGGATACTGATATAATAAAAAAATGTCAGTTTACTGTTGATTCTTATTATAATCCAAACTATCAACAAATAATATTTGATAATGCTTTAAAAAATTAGAAATCTAATGCTGACCTATTTAAAACAACAGAATTCTTTAGCTTATATCGTTAGATTTTTCAAATACCTATATATTAAATATGTGTATAGACTGAATTATGTCCATAGAACATTTAATATTGGAGGAAAATGCTCAATTAGTTGTGATTTTCAGGCTGCTGAATACTCTTATGTTGGTAAGGGTTGTGTGATTTATCCGGGTGTGATAATTGGCAGGTATACAATGTTAGCTCCAAATGTGATGATTATTGGAGGTGATCATAGGCATGATTTACCTGGAGTGCCGACTACTTTTTCTGGAAGGGGGGTTTTAGAAGCTACTAAAATTGGTAGAGATGTATGGATTGGTGCTAATTCTATTATACTTACTGGAGTTACCATAGGTGATGGAGTAATTGTGGCTGCTGGTTCAGTAGTTACAAAAGATATACCCCCATTTAATGTCATTGGAGGGGTTCCTGCTAGGTTTATTAAAAATAGATTTAAGAATAGTGAGGATGTCGATAAACACGTTTTGATGCTTTATGGGGAGGTTCTGTCTAATGTCAGAAATAAGCCATTAACAATAACTCAAATATAAATTTAACTCTATAATTTAAAAATTATATATTAGATATGTCTCTGGTAAGACTAAATAAATTCGACCCTTCTATTGGATTGGATAGAAAGGCTACTAAAATAAAAGAAATCATTTGGTATATCTCAAAAATGATTTTTTTTCTTACAGCATTTCCATACCCATCTTCATTTAAAAGATTTGTTCTAAGAATATTTGGAGCTCAGATTGGAAAAAATGTACTTATTAAGCCTAGGGTTAATATTCACATGCCTTGGAAATTAAAAATAGGCAATAATGTTTGGATAGGTGAAGAAGTATTTATTTTGAATTTTGAAGTCCTGACAGTAGGGAGTGACGTTTGTATTAGTCAACGAGCATTTTTATGCTGTGGCAATCACGATTATAGCATACCTAGTTTTCCATATAGAAACGAACCTATAACATTAAAAGATGGTTGCTGGATTGGGGCTTCTTGTTTTGTAGCTCCGGGTACAATAGTTGAACAAAATGCAATTCTTTCTGCTGGCTCTATGGCTAAGGGGATTTTGGAAAAAGAATTTATTTATATTGGTAATCCTGCCTTTAAAGTTAAGAAGCGAATTGTTAAAGATATTTAAATGACAATTTCTATAATAACCATAGTTTATAATAATAGAGAGACTATTGAATCTTGTATTAAATCTGTTCGGGAACAGACTTATTCTAATGTGGAACATATAATTATTGATGGTGGCTCTACAGATGGTACGCAAAATGAGATCGATGCTTATAAAAGCGGACTGGGTTACTATATTTCTGAAAAGGATAATGGTCTTTATGCGGCACTGAATAAAGGTATAAGGAAAGCAAATGGTTCTATTATAGGGATCTTACATTCTGATGACATGTTTTATGAATCTATAACACTTGAAAAAGTAGTCGAGGCGTTCCAAAGAACCAATGCAGATTTGATTTATGGAAAAGGCATTTTTGTTGACAAATTAAATATAAATAAAATTCGTAGAGTATATTCTACAAAAAATTTTAAAAGAAGTTCATTACAATATGGTTGGATTCCATTGCATACAACAATTTTTGTAAAAAGTAAGGTTTTTGAAAAATATGGTTTCTATAAAGAAACTTTTTCCATTGCCAGTGATTATGAAATATCACTTAGATGGTTTACTAATAATAGTATACAAAAATATTTTCTTGACGAGTGGTTGGTTAAAATGCGGTTAGGTGGCAAAAGCACTACATTGAAATTGCAGAAGGCAAAGTCTTTAGAAGATTTGAAAATTATAAAATATTATAATTTAGGCGGTGTATTCACTCTTATTTGTAAAATTGGTCGAAAGGTACCACAATATTTGTTTCCAAGTATTCAAAATAAAAAATAGAAATAGTATTTGCCTTTCCTTTTAATTCTTTATCTAATATGAAAATTATGAAGTATTTTCTACTGTTAATTTTGTTGAATTTAATATTAATAAACTCTACTTATGGACAAGTAAGCGAAATTAAGTCTAACTTAGAAAGTGAGGTAATAATAACATCCCAGAATAATGTTCCTTTTTGGATGAGAGCAAATCAGTATGGAAGTATTCCATTATCTGGTTTTTCAACTAGTTTTATAGGATCTATACACAAAGAATATGCAGATATAGGAAGTTATAAGGATAATAAATCAAAGCTTTTTGACTGGGGTGCCGGTTTTGAAGGACGCGTAAACATAGGTGAAAAAGCAGAGGCAATGCTTATTGAGGCTTATGCTAAAGCAAAACTTGCAATGTTTGAGGTTAAAGCTGGGCGTAGTAAAGATGTAATGGGCCTTGTAGATACTACGTTGACGTCCGGAGCATTTTCTATATCAGGGAATACCTTGGGAATACCCAAAGTAGAAATTTCCATACCAGAGTTTTATGCATTACCGTTTTGGGATGGTCTTTTTGCATTTAAAGGAAATTTTGCACATGGGTGGTTAGGAACTATTCCTACACAATATGGTAATCATAAACCCACTGAAACTTATTTTCACCAAAAATCATTATATGGGCGGCTTGGAATGTCTGATTGGAGGCTCCATTTATACGGAGGTTTCAATCATAATGCTTTTTGGGGGAATACGAAGAATTACATTACAGGATTTTCTTTAACCCAGTCTGAAGAATTTTGGTATACTATTAGTGGAAAGGTATATAATTCTTCTAAAACCGGAAATCATGTGGGATCCATTGATGTTGGCTTGCAATATGATTTTGATAATATAAATTTATTTATTTACCGACAGCAATTTTATGACATTGGGGGCTTGTATCATTTATCCAATATTGCAGATGGTCTCAATGGAATTGCCCTTACGAATAAAAGAAGAAGGAATTCAGGATTTCACTGGAATAAATTGCTTTTTGAGTTTTTATATACTAAAAGTCAGGGAGGAGAATTGAAAGCAAAAATAACTCCTTCTGGTGATGAAAATTATTACAATAGCTATGTCTATACACAGGGTTGGTCTTATAAGCAATTAGCTCTTGGAAGTCCCTTATTAACCCCTTATCTAGAGGCAAAGGAAGGTCAAGCTCGTAACCTAAGAGATTTTTTTATTAATAATAGAGTTGTTGCTTTTCATATAGGAGTTAATGGGAGATGGAATAATTGGGATTTATTTTCCAAACTTACATATTCTGAAAATTATGGTACTTACGGAACGAGCCCTATTGGTCATTCTTTAGGGAACACAAGAAACCCTCCTACCAGTGATAAATATTTTGATAAAGTAAATCAATTTTCGGGAATTATTAAAATATCAAGAGTTATTAACGATTCTTGGAATGTTGGCTTAATAGGTGCTATAGATCAGGGTAGTTTTCTAAATAATACCACCGGACTAATTTTTAAAGTGGATAGGAAATTTTAATTACTATTCATTTAATTTTATCAATAGTTTAATAACATTTTTATGGTTATATTAAAAATTTTTATAAAAATATTATTTTTAATTGGAATTTTATTTACTGCATTTTCATGTGTATCAAGAAAAGATATAGTCTATTTTCAGGGAATGGAGCTGGCTGAACAGCAACTCATTGATAATAGTGATAAAAGTTTGACTATTAGACCTAATGATCTTTTAACTATAAGTGTTTCTGCACCAGAGCAAGAGGCGGCGATTCCATTCAATCTGCCTGTAGTTGGTGCTGGCAATGCCATGAGTAATACTTTAAGTATTTCAGGAACTCCACAGCTACAAAGCTATCTTGTTAATAGTGATGGCACTATTGAATTTCCAATATTGGGTGTTGTAAAAGCCGAAGGACTACGCAGACAGGAATTAGCCACAATATTAAAGGAGAAAATTTCTAAATACGTACAGGAGCCTATGATCATTATACGAATTGTAAATTTTCAGATCAGTGTTTTGGGCGAAGTTACTAGACCGGGAACTTTTGATATAAGCGATGAATATATTAGCCTGCCTCAGGCTTTAGGCCTTGCAGGTGACATGACTATTTATGGTTTGCGTGAGAATGTTTTGGTTATGAGAGAAGAAAAAGGAAAGACAACGCATGCCTATCTTGATCTGACTGATGCGAAAATTATTAATTCACCTTTTTATTACCTTAAACAAAACGATGTTGTATACGTAGAACCTAATTCGGCACAGCGACAATCGTCTAGCTATAACAGGAATTCTTCTGTTTACATTTCAATCGCTTCGGTTTTAGTTTCACTAATAGTTTTAATAACACGATAAATATGGAAGATAACAGACAGATACCTACATATTTTGAAGAAGACGATATGAATATTAGGGAGGAGCTAGAAAAGTATCTTAGATATTGGCCATGGTTTGTTTTGACTGCTATTGTTTTTTTAAGTGCGGCCTTTGTTTATTTAAAGTTGGCAACGCCTTCTTATAGTACAGCTGCCAGTATTATAATTAAAGATGACGAGAATAAATCTCCGGCTTCAGATCTTGCTGCCTTTGCAGACATGGGTTTAATGGCTGGCTTAGGTACAAATATTATTGAGAATGAATTGGGGATATTGCGTTCTCGTCGTATGATGACTAATATTGTTAAAGAACTAGGCTTAGATATTCAATATTATGAAAATGAAAGTTTTAATAAGTCAGAGATTTATAAGTCTGCTCCTTTTAAGATTGAAATTCTTTCTATTGATAGTAATAAATTAGAAGATGTCCTTGAAGAAGAAGAAAATAAATTTGATGTACATCTCTCACAAAATGGTTACGACTTAGTACAAGCTGAAACTGAAAAAAAGTTTAGCGTCGTAAGTGGTAAGGTTTTAGACTTAGGGTTTGCAGAAGTTATTTTTCACGATACCAGTGATGAAGGAGGAAAGGTTTCAGAGGATAAGATTCAAGAATATATTGTCAAGTTCAGACCAGTTCAATCTGTGGTTGACCAGTATAGGGATGTGTTAAACATTACACTTGTAGATGATAATGCTACTCTTATTGAAATGACATTAGAAGACCCAGTAAAGCTGAAAGCACAGGATATTCTTGACCAGTTGATATTTGAGTATAACAAAGAGGCTATTGAAGATAAAAATCTTGTGGCTACTAATACGGCTAGGTTTATAGATGAAAGACTCAATATAATTAATCAGGAGCTTGATTCTGTAGAGGTGGGTAAAGAAGAATTTAAAGAAGAGAACCGTTTAACTAATATTGAGGCAGAATCTGAACTTTTTATTACAAATGCCAGTGATTATAGAAAAAGAAAGCAGGAGATTGATACCCAGCTCGAGTTGGCCAACTCTATGATCGATTATATACAAAACAGTTCTGCTTCAGATCTTTTACCGGCTAATTTGGGTATTGAAGAAACAGGGGTAAACCAGCAGATTACAGAGTATAATAATCTCGTTCTTGAGCGTAATCGCATTCTTAGCGGATCTACAGAGTTAAACCCAGTAGTTAAGCGTTTAACTAGTCAGATTGAGCAAATGAAGGGTAGTGTAGCAGCGAGTCTTCAACGCATGCGTTCAAATTTGCAAATTGCTCAACGCGATCTTAATCAACATGTTGGTTTAATAGGCTCTCAAATAGCAGATGTACCTGCCAAGGAAAGACAGTACAGGGGGATAGAACGACAACAAAATATTAAGGAAGCTTTGTATCTTTTTTTATTACAAAAAAGGGAAGAAAATTCTTTAACTCTGGCTGTGACCGCTCCTAAAGCAAAGATCGTAGACAGTGCCTTTAGCGCCAAAGATCCAGTTTCACCTAAACCCGTTATAGTTATGGGAGGGGCTTTAGTAGCTGGTTTGGCTCTGCCATTTCTCATATTATACATACAAAACCTTTTAAATAATAAGGTTCAAAGAAGAGAGGATATAGAAAAAGCAAGCAAAGCAATACCTATAGTAGGCGAATTACCTCAAATTCCTAAACGGGATAGTGATCTTATTAAAGAAAATGATCGTTCAGTACTTTCAGAGGCATTTAGAATATTGATAACCAATTTACAATACCTTTTAATTGATAAGGATAATAATAAGAAAGGCTTTTGCCTATATGTTACCTCTACGGTAAAAGGAGAAGGCAAGACCTTTACAGCGGTTAATCTTGCTATTACTCTGGCAAACACCGGTAAGAAAGTTCTTATTATGGGAGCTGACCTTAGAAATCCCCAGTTGCAGCGTTATGAGCTTGATGCTAAACATCGTTTAGGTGTAAGTGATTACTTGGTCAATAATGATATTGTACTCAACGACATCATAGAGCCTTCTACGTTGCATCCTAATCTACAGATTCTACCTTCAGGAAGTATTCCTCCTAACCCGGCTGAGCTTTTAAGAAGAGATAAACTGGGTGAATTATTTAAAGAACTTGAAAGTCTTTATGATTACATTATTGTAGATACGGCGCCCTCTATGCTTGTTGCTGATACTTTTCTCATCAATAAATATGCAGATCTTACCCTGTATGTGGTGAGGGCCGGTTACACTGAGAAAAAGTTACTTGATTTTGCTATTGATGCTAAAGAGAGCAAAAAGTTGCATGACGTAAGCTTTGTCCTCAATGATGTGCAGGCAGCTAATTTTGGTTATGGTAATAAATACGGCTATGTGTATGGAGAATCTGCTCCATCTTTCTGGCAACGTATACGGAGTAAATTTTAAGTTAATAACTTCATAGAATGGGCATTTTCTTATATAAGTGATTTGAGGTGCATAGAGCAGTTAATAATAAATATGCAAATATTTTAATTATTAACTGGGTTAAGATTTTAAAACCATAATTTGTTTTTACAGAAAGTATACAGAGTCTATTAAATTCTGTCACTGAAGGAAATTAAGGGGATAACTTTAGTGATTTTTTCTCTGTGTGCTATTTAATATTTCTTTCATCTTTGCTGTACTATGAGTTTGAGAGATCATATCCTCTATAAAGATCATAACATTAGAAGCTAATGTGTCTTTTTTACCCGCTTTATTTGAATGCGGCAGCTTATTAGGTATGATTGTTTTTAAATCTAAATAATTTATCAGGCGTTTATACTCTTCTTCCTGTGTATCTTTATCAGTGATATCTATAATAATTAATCTTGAAGGATCATTTTGTTTAAAGAAATTTATTACTTTTTGTTCATAGCTCTCTTTATGTTCAATAAATTTTTTTATAGTAAGTAATGACTTATACTTCCAAAGATCATGTGTGATTTTTTCCGGATTGTCTTTTTCTATTATAGTTTTAGAATTCCACCCGGCATGCTTTAATTTAGATATTATCCATTTTTTAGTAGCACGAGTTTGTAAAACGAAACGAGAATTAGGGTACTTATAGAAGAGCTGCTCATAATTAAATTCATGCTGTCTATCAAAGTGACTGCCACCATCTGAAAAAAATTCAAATGCATTAAGTTGATTTTCATCTGTATTCCAGTCTGTAGAATGCGTAGACTTAAAACCATATTTTTCAGCCACTTTACCTAATGTTGTTGTTCCTGTTTTATGTAATCCTATACAGAATACCTTGTTGTTAATAGATTTCCTATTTAATAATCTATTAATCTTTCTTTTGGGCAATTTTATGAAATGAGAAAGTTTATTCATGTTCACGATTTAACTGTTGTTTCAAACGGCATAATGCAAGTGTATACCGCGTAAAATTATGGTTTTCCTGCCGTTTTTAGACAGGATTTTTTGTTTTAAGCCAAATCAAAAACAAATTAATCTTGATCTTAAATCTTACTACAACGATTTATATTAAAATATAATTTTTATTTATTTTTTGGCGGTTGAAAAAAAGTATAGCATAACGATTTGTATATAAATAAATTATGGCTTTTTAAGTCATAAAATCGGATAAAATTGCCAATTTATCCGCGTAAAGCTTGATAAAATTCAAGAGACTAAATACATTTGTCTCAGAATGAATAAGGCATTTAGAACATACTTTGTACTTTTTATTTTAACCCTTTTTAGTGGTTTTGTTCATGTTTATGGCAACTCTACTTCGCGGGTTTCTTCTTTTTATGCTAATTCTGAATGTATTGAATTAGCGGCTCAGAATTCTCCAGATTCCCGTTTTCTTCCTTCGTCATCTTCAGATTCTCCTTTTTTATCAAAATTTATAGTTACCGAAACTGATAGTGAGGAACTAGTCGATAATCTCGGCAATGATCATGAAGATCTATTCACTTCAGATTTTTACCCTGCATTTTATACCTGGTATTACAACAATCTTTTCCAAAAGAAAAGCAATACCGTTTCAGGCAGATCTTTTATTCCTGAACTTCAATACCCGAAACAATATATCCGGTTTCAGGTCTTTCGTATTTAGAATAATTCGTCCGTTATCCTAACCGGACTCTCCACTAAAACCTGTTAGTAAATCTAATCTTTCAGGTATATCGTCATGTTTTCGCGTGACGCGTTACTCAAATCATTAAACATTTCAAAAATTCATTTAATTATGAAAAGAATACCAATTTTCATTGGTCTGTGGGCTGCGCTATGTGCGATAGGCTGTAATTCTCACAAGGAGGAAGTACATGAAGACCGCTCGTTTCAGGTCACAAATCCTGTTTATAAGGATACTTCTATTGTAAAAGACTATGTAAGTCAGATTCATTCAATTAGGCATATTGAACTTCGTGCTCTAGAAAAGGGTTATTTACAAAAAATATCTGTAGATGAGGGTGAGCATGTAAAGAAAGGTCAGCAATTATTCCAGATCATGCCTAATATCTACGAGGCTGAATTACAAAAAGCGCAGGCTGAAAGCGAAGCCACAGAGATAGAGTATCAAAATACAAAATTGTTAGCTGACAGTGATGTTGTTTCTCCTAACGAACTCGCTCTTGCGAAAGCAAAAAACGCTAAGGCAAAAGCTGAAGTTCTTTTGGCACAGACACATTTAGGTTTTACAAATGTAAAAGCACCATTTGATGGGATTATAGATCACCTGCATGTACGGGAAGGAAGTTTGCTTGATGAAGGTGAATTCATGACCACATTGTCTGATAATAGTAAGATGTGGGTATATTTTAATGTGCCTGAATCTGAATATCTGGATTATATCATGAATGCAGATAGAACTGAAAAGCAAAAAGTTAATCTCCAACTGGCAAACGGAAAGCAATTTAACCAGGAAGGATTTGTGGAAACCATAGAAGGTGAATTTAATAACGAGACCGGAAATATTGCCTTTAGAGCTACTTTTCCTAATCCTGACGGGATTTTGCGCCATGGTGAGACAGGTAGTATTTTAATGACGATTCCGCTGGATCATGCTTTGCTAATTCCGCAGAAAGCAACCTTTGAAGTGCTTGATAAGAAATATGTATTTGTTATTGACGATGATAACATTGTAAGACAAAAAGAAATCACAGTGGGCGGCCAGTTGCCGCATTTATTTGTGGTAGAAAAAGGTCTCACGCCAAAAGACAAAATCATACTTGAAGGTATACGAATGGTAAAAGAGGGTGACAAGGTGAATTATGATCTTGTAAAACCCGATACCGTACTGGCTAATCTCGATATGTACGCAGAATAGCAAACCTCTAATTTTTCGACAACATGTTTAAAAAGTTTATTCATAGACCGGTATTGGCTATCGTCATTTCGGTTATAATAGTTTTTATTGGCTTTTTGGCAATCAAGCAATTGCCAATCTCCCAATTTCCACAGATCGCACCTACCACGGTAAACGTATTTATCGCATACCCGGGTTCTAGTGCAGATGTACTGGTTAAATCAACTTTAATACCTCTGGAAACCTCAATTAACGGTGTGCAGGGCATGCGATATATCGCTTCTGATGCTACTAGTGCCGGTGAGGGAACGTTACGTGTAATTTTTGAACCAGGTACAGATCCTAACGATGCGGTGGTACGGGTAAAAACACGTGTAGATCAGGTGATGCCGTTATTACCCGAACTCGTACAACGTGAAGGTGTGACGATTACGCCGGTGCAGCCTAGTATGTTGATGTATGTCAACCTGTTCAGCAAGAATAAGGATAATGATGAAAAGTTCCTTTACAATTATGCCTATACACGTATAGTTCCGGAAATTCAGCGAATTAATGGTATTGCGAGTGCACAGATTTTGGGAAGTAGAAAATTTGCCATGCGTATCTGGTTAAAACCGGATAGAATGCGAGCCTACAATATTTCTGCGGAAGAAGTAATGGAGGCTATGGAAGATCAAAGTATTCTTGCAAGACCGGGAAGAGTAGGGCGAAGTTCTGGCAAAACCGCTCAATCTCTTGAATATGTACTCACCTATCGTGACAGGTATAGCGAGCCAGAAGAATATAAGGATATTATATTAAGGGCAAATAAAGAAGGAGAGATCATCAAGTTGGGCGATGTTGCCAATGTTGAATTGGGTAGCGAATTCTTTGACATTTATTCTAATCTTGACGGAAAACCGTCGGCATCAATTGTGCTTAAGCAAACTTTTGGTAGTAACGGTAGTGATGTAATCAAAGATGTCAAAGACAAACTTAAGGAGCTCAAGGCAGATCTGCCGCCGGGGGTGGATTATAAGATTAGCTATGATGTGTCTAACTTCTTAGATGCTTCAATTGAGCAGGTGCTGCATACTTTACGTGATGCTTTCATACTGGTGGCAATCGTGGTATTTTTGTTTCTGGGGGATTGGCGCTCTACACTTATACCTATTATAGCGGTTCCTGTTTCATTAATCGGCGCATTCTTTGTCATGCAAATGTTTGGTCTGTCAATAAATTTGATCACACTATTTGCACTGGTACTCGCCATCGGTATTGTGGTAGATAACGCCATTGTAGTGGTAGAAGCCGTGCATGTTAAGATGGAAGAAGAAAACCTTACACCTTATAAAGCGTCATCAGCAGTATTAGGAGAAATAGGTGGTGCAATTGTAGCTATCACTTTGGTTATGGTTTCGGTATTTATACCTATTTCGTTTATGTCTGGACCTGTAGGTGTTTTCTACAGGCAGTTTTCCATAACAATGGCAGGATCTATAGTTATTTCTGCTGTGGTAGCACTTACACTTACTCCTGTTTTATGCGCTATGTTACTTAAAAATACACATGGCAAACCCAGAAAGAAAACACCTATAAACAGATTTATAGACTGGTTTAACAGAGGTTTTGAAAGACTTACGGGCAGATATGTTGGTTTGCTGAACTATATAGTTAATAGAAGGGTAATTACTTTCGGAATTTTAATCGCTTTTTGTGCCGGTATTTTTATAACAAATAAGGTGTTACCTGCAGGATTTATACCAAGTGAAGACCAAGGGATGATCTATGCGATTATTCAGACTCCTCCCGGGGCAACGCTTGAACGTACTAATGAAGTAGCTAAAAAATTGCAGAAGATAAGTGAAGAGATAGAAGGCGTAGAATCGGTTTCATCGCTTGCAGGATATGAGATCATGACAGAAGGACGCGGCTCAAATGCAGGTACTTGTCTTATAAACCTTAAGCCCTGGTCTGAACGGAAACACACCGTGCACGAAATCATGGAAGAGTTGGAAGAAGAGACAAAGGATCTGGGAGCGGTTATCGAATATTTTGAGCCGCCAGCTGTACCTGGATTTGGTTCATCTGCAGGTTTCTCTATGCGTTTACTGGATAAAACAAACTCCACAGATTATCACGAGTTTGAGCGCATAAATAATGAATTTCTGGAGGAATTAGGTAAACGAAAGGAATTGACCGGACTCTTCACCTTTTTCGCTGCAAACTATCCGCAGTACGAGTTGAGTATAGACAACAAGGCAGCAATGCAAAAAGGAGTTTCTATAGGTAAAGCTATGGAAAACCTCAACATTCTTATAGGGAGTACCTACGAGCAGGGATTTATCAAATTTGGTCGTTTCTTCAAAGTATATACTCAGGCATCTCCTGAATATAGAGCACTTCCTTCAGATATTGAGAAATTATATGTAAAGAATGAAGACGGGGAGATGGTGCCATATTCTGCTTTCATGAAAATGGAAAAGAAATTAGGACCTAATGAGATTACTCGTTATAATCTGTACAATTCTGCGGCCATTCGCGGACTTCCGGCAGCCGGTTATACTACCGGTGATGCGATAAATGCAATACGAGAGGTAGCTAAAGAAAAGCTTCCCCGGGGTTATGATATCGCCTGGGAAGGACTTTCATATGACGAGGCAAACCGCGGTAATGATGCCTTGTATGTTTTCGTTATCGTATTAGTATTCGTGTACTTCGTACTTGCTGCGCAATATGAAAGTTTTCTGCTTCCGTTTGCGGTTTTACTTTCTCTACCTGTTGGAGTTTTTGGATCATTCTTCTTATTAAAGATAATGGGTCTTTCTAATGACGTTTATGCGCAGATAGGTGTGATTATGCTGGTAGGTCTTCTGGGTAAGAACGCGGTATTAATTGTAGAATTCGCAGTGCAGAAACACCGGCAGGGCGCGACTGTATTAGAAGCAGCTATAGAAGGTGCTAAAATGCGTTTCAGACCAATTCTAATGACTTCATTTGCATTTATAGCAGGATTGATTCCATTAGTCATTGCAACAGGTGCAGGTGCTATAGGTAATAGAACAATAGGTGGTTCGTCGCTGGGCGGTATGCTTATAGGTACACTTTTCGGTGTAATTGTAATACCCGGACTTTATTACATTTTTGGTAAAATGTCTGAAGGACGCAGTCTGATTAAAGATGAACATGATGAACCTATATCTGAAGAATTCATGAGAACCAGTGAAGGAGAGAGTAAAATCAGTCTCAGGTTGCGAAAAATGAATAAACAGTTGAAAAAACTAATGAAAAGAAAAGACGATGAGTAAGCAGCATAAATATAAAATAAGCAATTATATGAGATGGTCGGTTTTTGTGCTTTCAGCGTTGATTTTACACAGCTGTGTGCCTAAACAAATGGTAAGAGAAGAAACCACCTCATTGCCAGAAACATATAATGATTTTGTAGAACGAGATTCTGTAAACGTGGCGCGTATGCGCTGGCAGGATTTCTTTGCAGATCACAATTTGCAGACGTTAATAGACACAGCTCTTGTAAATAATCAGGAGTTAAACATTACGTTACAGCGGGTAGCTATGGCTAATAATGAGATAAAGGCCAGAACAGGCGAATATTTACCAACAATTGGTATTCGGGCTGGAGCCGAAGTCGAAAAAGTAGGGCGCTATACAAGCCAGGGAGCAAATGACGCTACTACAAATATAAAACCAGGTGAAGAATTTCCCGAACCTTTGAATAATATCAGAGTAGAAGCTTTTGCCTCGTGGGAAGTAGATGTGTGGAAGAAACTGCGCAATTCAAAAAAAACAGCCGTTATGGAGTATTTATCTTCTGTAGAAGGGAAGAATTTCATGATAACCAATTTGATTTCTGAAGTAGCTGAAGCTTATTACGAACTTCTGGCGCTTGATAATAAATTAGCTATAATTCAGCAGAATTTAGGGCTTCAGAATAATGCAGTAAAGACCGTTAAATTACAAAAGCAAGCAGCTCGTGCTACAGAACTTGGTGTAAGAAGGTTAGAGGCTGAGGTTTTAAAAAATCAAAGCGAAATGTACGCCGTGAAGCAGGAAATCACTGAAACAGAGAATAGAATCAACTTTTTAATTGGTAGAACTCCACAGCATGTCGAGCGCAATTCTGAAGAATTTATTGAACAGAAAATTGATACTATTTATTCAGGGGTTCCAGCTCAATTGCTACAGAATCGTCCCGATATAAAGCAGGCAGAATATGAGTTAGCTGCCGCGAAACTGGACGTTAAAGTGGCTAAAGCAAATTTCTTTCCTTCTTTGTCAATAGAAGCGGGTATGGGATTAGAAGCTTTTAAAACCAAATATTTAACCACCACACCAGAATCTTTATTGTATTCTGTGGCTGGAAATCTGGTTGCACCGGTTATAAACCGAAACGCGATAAGAGCTGAATTTAGTAATGCTAATGCCAGACAACTACAGGCGGTATATGACTACGAGAAAACCATTTTAAACGCATATATCGAGGTAGTAAATCAACTTTCAAATATTGATAATCTGAAAAAAAGTTATCAATTAAAAGAAGATCAGGTAGGAGCGTTGACTGAATCAATAGAAATTACTAATAAGCTTTTCAGGTCTGCACGGGCAGATTATATGGAAGTTTTATTGACTCAGCGTGATGCTTTAGAATCAAAAATGGAGCTTGTAGAGACCAAGAAAGAGCAACTTCTTGCTCGTGTTTCCATGTACCGAGATCTTGGCGGTGGCTGGGTGGAGACAGATTAGAGATAAAACAGGAGTTATAGTTAGTTTTATTATTGGGGACATTGTTTCTCCTGAGAAGTCGAAAGTTTACTTTCGGCTTCTTGTTTTAAGAAATGGCCAAATACACCTAAAAATCGGCTATACAGTCTAAAAATCCACTTTTACAGGAAAACTTAATAATTAAAGAGAATCTTATTAATAATATATCATAATTTAAAATTATCTTAATTTGTATTTTCTTCCAGCCAAATGCTTTAATTTCAATATTATAATCTGACTATTAGAAAGATAAGAATAAAAGATCGAACTTAAATGTTTAGCTATGAAAAAAATATTACTTACCACAATGTTTGTCTTAAGCATGATTCTTCTTATTTATGCTTGCTCTAGTGATGATGATATGTGGGATTCTATTATTCCAGAAACAGCAGAAAATCCTACGCAAGATCACACTACTACTAACGTTTTTCAACCTGCAATCGTAGCAGCCACTGCAGAAAGAGTCAATCAATTACAACTTCCTGAAGGATTTAGCATTCACAAATTTGCAGAAGATCTGGGTGAAGCTCGCATTATTGAGATCAGTGAGGCAGGGCGTATTTATGTATCGCTACGAGAAGAAGGCCAAGTGCTTTTACTAGAAGATACTAATGGCGATGGGACAGCAGACCGAAGAGAAACCGTTGCTACTCTTGAAAATGCACACGGGTTGAAAATTCATGACAACAAACTTTATATTGTGACTATTAAAGAAATATATGCGGCAGATATGCATACTGATGGTACCCTGAGTGAACCACAACTTCTATATTCCGGTTTACCTGATGGTGGTCAACACCCCAACAGAACGATAGGTTTTGGACCAGACGGAATGATGTATATTACTGTTGGGAGTACCTGCAACGCATGTGTAGAACCTAATGAATTCAATGGGACGATGCTTCGGGCGAATGCAGATGCAAGTGATATGCAGGTTTTCGCTGAAGGATTGCGTAATACAATCGGTTTTGGATGGAATCCTGATACCGGTGTTCTGTGGGGTATGGATCACGGCATAGATATGCTGGGTGATGAAGAACAAAGTGAGGAACTTAACCAGATCCAGGAGGGGGCACATTATGGATGGCCGCATATTTATGATGATGGGCAATACAATCCTAATCCCCGACCTGAAGATATGACATATGCTGAATTTGCTGCCATGTCCACCTTTCCCGAATTGCTTTATACAGCTCATGCCGCTCCCATGGAAATGGAATTTTATACGGGCAATCAATTCCCCGAAGCCTATCAAGGAGACGCTTTTGTAGCATTTAGAGGCTCATGGAACAGGAGAAATCCTATGGGTTATAAAGTATGCCGGATAATGTTTGAAAATGGATCGCCCGTTCGCATAGAAGATTTTCTTACTGGCTTTTTGGTTGATGAAAATACAGCCCATTTTGGCCGACTTGTTGGCCTTGCAGTACATCCTGATGGTTCCCTGTTTTTGACGGATGATACTAATGGTGTGATGTACCAGATTAAGTATGAGTAAAGATGATAAGAGTTTTTAATAGCGGCACTTACCGAATAGATCTCTATTTATTAATCAGCGTTATTATTCTATATAAAATAAAAACCCTGTAAATAAACTATTTATAGGGTTTTTGGTGGAGTTTGAAACTCTACACTTGGAGTCGGGCGGAACGACCAAAATATTACTGTCTCAATGTTTATAGGGTATGACAAAGGTTTTGGAAAAGGGGGACACCGAATTGCTAATGCGTTAACAAAATTTAACATTTTAAATGTCTTATTAAAGCCTTTCAATGATTTTTGATGCACATATTATATAGGCTTCATTTTTTATTTGAAATCCTTCTTTAAGGATTTAGGGTCTTGCCTTGTGTCAAAAATTGTAATAATCTCTATTTCCTTTGTATCCACTTTGATTCTATAATAAAGCGTTGTTTGTTTAGTTACGACACATTTATATAGATTTTTGAATTCTGATGACTGAGGGCATCGATGAGACCCTGGATAAAGTACTCAATTTTCAAAATAAACGATATTATCGTTTAGAAACTTAAATCATCTTATAAGTTGCTTTTATAGAAATGCTACAGAAGTTTAAACTTTCTTTTTAGGTTTTCACGATACACGCGCCCCACGTTTAAGGTTTTACCGTTACTAAGCTGAACTTGTGCACTGGAGAACTTCGTAATGCTTTTAATATTTACCAAATAGGATCTGTGAATGCGTACAAAATTACTTTCGGACAGCTGCTCTTCCCAGTAGGCTAAGGTTTCATTTGATAAATGTGTTTTAGCGGAAGAAACCAGCTCTGTATAGTCCATATCTGCTTTGATGTAGAGCAAATGGTCAAGTTCTACTTTAATATGCTCATACCCACTTTTAATAAAAATAAGGCGTTCTTCTGGGGTTGCTTCCGTTATTTGCTCTACCGGTATCTGAACTTTATTCACCGCTTTGAGAAAGCGTTCAAATGAGAAAGGTTTCAGTAAGTAGTCCACTACGTCAAGTTCGTAGCTTTCTATAGCATAATCAGAAAATGCTGTTGTCAATATAACTTTAGGAGGATTACTCAGAATTTTTAAAAAATCAATACCCGAAAGTTTAGGTAAATGGATGTCTAGAAAAATCAAAGAGACGTTATGCTGTTTTAAAAACTCAAGCGCATCTATACCGTCTGTGAAACTTCCTTTTAAGGTTAAAACACCACAATCTTTAATATACTTTTCTAAGACCCTTCTGGCAGGAGCCTGGTCTTCTATGATAATACAGGATAAAGCAGATACGGGCATAGCGTTAACTTTTGAGTTTCATAGTGAGTTGCACAACAAAGAGCTGTGCTCCTTTATCAATAGTAAGCGAATAATCTGTACCATAAATAAGGTCGAGCCGTTTTTTTACATTTTCAAGTCCGATGCCTTGTGCTAAGCTGTTTGTATTGGTTTGTTCAGAATAGCTGTTACTGCATTCAAAGTACAAAACGCCGTCTTGAGAGGCGATGCTTACGTGAATCTTAATGTTATCTTTTAAGCTTGAAGAACTGTGTTTAAATGCGTTTTCTATAAAAACCGGTAAGATCAGGGGCGCGATTTGCTGCTGAAGATCGATGTTCTTAGAGACTTCAAAATCAACCAGCGCTCTACCTTCTAGCTGCAATTTATTCAGATTAATATAATCAGCCAGATGATCAATTTCTTTAGATAATAATACAAAATGCGCTTTGCAGTCATAAAGCATATATCGCAGTACATTAGAGAGTTCTAAAATGATCTTTGGGGTGCGTGTGGAGTTTTCGATGGCGTATGCATATAGGTTGTTGAGGTTGTTAAACAAAAAATGCGGATTGATCTGCGATTTCAGGTATTGCAGTTCGCTTTGTTTTACAAGATCTTTAAGTTGATCAACCTCTTGTTGTTTCCGTAACGCATCCCAAGTGAATTTAAATCCAGAAAGTATAACTATGGTGGGGAGTATTGCAGCCAGACTGAAAAAGATTCCGGGAAAGTTGCTTCCACGTGTATCCGGGTAGTAAATTTTTTCGATGACCAGCTCTTCTAAGATGATGACCAAAGTGAGTAGTGCGACCGTCCAAAGACCAAATTGTAAGTATCTTTTAGTATACAAATAATGTGGAGCCACCCAATAACTTATAAAAAGTGCAACCACTGCATAATTCAGAAAAAATACAATTTCCGCAGGAATGATATCTACTTCAACCTGATCTTCTATTCGCTCAAACGAATAAAAAATAAACACCATAAAATAGATGATTATCTGAAATAAAATCTCCCAGATACCTACGGGTCTTTTCAGTAAAAACTTAGCCATGAGCCAAATATAGTTTTATATAAAAACATCTTAGAATAAAATCTGGCGAACTTCTATTGTACCACCCTTAGCAACCTTTATACCGGTGTAAACGGCAATTTAAGTTCATTCTAGGCCGCCCTTGTCGTTTACAGGTTTACTTCAGTCGTTTGCCAATATTAATGTGCTACTTCTCAATAGGTTTTGCTCTTTTGCATTCAAATCTAAACAATCAATTTATGCAGTTTAATTATAAAATACTTCTTATAGGAATTGGGCTTTTTCTTTCTGCACAAACTATAGGTCTGGCTCAAGAAACTACACTCTCAGGAGTTGTTACCGATGAAAGTTCTGGCCAACCCATACCATATGCAACCGTTCTGGTGAAAAACAAAACGACAGCGGCTGTCATTACCGGAAGCACTACCAGTGATGATGGTAATTTTAAGATTACTTATGAAGATCAACCGGCTCTTCTTGAAATCAGTTTTGTAGGATTTCAAACCAAATTGATCAATAATGTACCTACAGGAGGTGCACACGATTTAGGAACGATCGTTCTTGGGATGAGTACAGAGTCTCTGGATGAGGTGGTAGTTACCGCCGAAACTTCTACGATGGAATTTAAACTGGATAGAAGGGTTTTTAACGTAGGTCAGGATTTAAGTTCTGCCGGAATGGGAGCCTTAGATGTGTTGAGCAATGTACCTTCGGTGAATGTTGATATTGAGGGCGCAATTAGTTTGCGTGGAAGCAGTGGTGTTCAAATTCTTATTGACGGAAAACCTTCAGTATTGGCAGATGAGTCGAGCAATGCGCTAGGGACGATCACGGCTGATATGATCGAAAGTATTGAGGTGATCACTAATCCTTCAGCAAAATATGAAGCCGAAGGTACCTCAGGAATCATCAACATCATTCTGAAAAAAGAAGAGAAACGCGGGTTTAACGGTTCAGCTTCTGTAAATACCGGGGTGCCTAATAACCATAGTTTAGGATTGAGCTTAAACAACCGTTCTGAAAAGTTTAATCTCTTTACGCAGTTGGGAGCGGGGCATCGCACACTTCCTATGGAAAGCAATAGCGTTAACCGTAATCTCGAATCAGGAACCAGTGTTATTACAGACGGTGGTGAGGATAAAAATGAGACTTTTTTCAATCTGACTTTAGGAGCAGATTATTACATTAATGATAAAAATATCGTTACCCTTTCTGGTAACTACGCTTTTGAAAAAGAAGATTCACCTTCTGATTATCTCATTAGTTCACTAGATGCTTCGGGAGATTTGGTTTCGCAGTATAATCGAGTCGGAGAAACTTCGGCAGATAATCCTAAATATCAATTTGATCTACAGTACAAAAGTCAGTTTGGAGACGATGAGGATCACGCTTTATTGGCCAGTGCTACCGGAAATTTCTTCGGAAAAGATCAAAGCTCTACGTTTATCAATAATCTGGTAGCCGGGGAACCTATTGATCCCAATCAAAAAACAGAAACCGATTTTTATCAGTCTGACTATACGTTTAAAGTAGATTATACTAATCCGCTTACTGAGCGTGTAACCCTTGAGGCTGGGAGTATGTATGAGATCAACGATGTAGGTAATGACTATGCCGTTTATACCGAAGAAGATGGGGCGTTCATCATAGACACTGATTTAACCAATAATTTTGAGTTTAATCAAAAAGTACTTGGGTTGTATGCGACTGCCGCTTATGAGGGGGATCGCTGGGGTTTAAAAGCAGGTTTACGCTTTGAGGATACTGATCTTACGACCTTGCTTACCAATACTAACGAGCAAAATAATCAGGTCTATACTAATTGGTTTCCTTCGGTGCATACCTCTTATAAAGTGTCTGACCGGGTTTCGCTGCAAGCAGGATATTCAAAGCGTATTTTTAGACCACGTTTATGGGATTTGAATCCGTTTTTTACCATTCAGAATGTGTACAACGTACGCCAAGGAAATCCGTTCTTACAGCCGGAATTTGCTGACTCTTACGAGTTAACTAGTATTATAGGAGTGGGCAAACTTTCGTTAAACAGTAGTTTGTATTTCCTGCATACTACAGATGTGGTGGAAACGGTTTCGGTTTTTGAAGATAACGTCAATATCTCAACGCCACAAAACATAGGTACACGTGATCAGTACGGTTTTGAACTCAACGGGAAATATTCGGGCTTATCCTTTATGACGCTTACCGGTGATTTTAATTACGGCTATTTTATTAGAGAAGGGACATTTGAAGATCAGAATTTTGATTTCAGCGGAAATCAATGGACGGCAAGAATGACCACTAAATTTGATCTTCCTGCAGATATAGATTTAGAACTCAATGGAAACTATGAATCTAAATATAAAACTGTCCAAGGCGAGATCTCTGGATTTGCATTTCTAGACGCCGGACTACGCAAAAAAATCTGGGATGGAAAAATGGTAGTAAACGCTAGTGTTCGTGATGTTTTTGCATCTCGAATTAGAGAAAATACCATCAATCAACAAACCTTTTCATTATATGACTTTTCTAAACGAGGGCGGTTTTTTACGCTAGGAGTTAGTTATAGTTTTGGTAAGGGAGAAGCAATGACGTATTCAGGAGGAAAACGATAAAAACAAGCATATGAGAGCGATACTTACTGTAAAACAGAAAACGTTTTTAACACCACATTACATCAGAGTAATTCTAGAAGGTGCTGCGCTGGAAACCTTTGCAGCCGCTAGAGTAGGAGCTAATAACAAAATTATAGTGCCTCAAGAAGGCGTTCCTCTAATTCTTCCTGATGATCCTAGGTCGTTAAAACAAGAACAAGTGCAACGTCCTATTATACGTACCTATACCATGCGGAATCTAGATTTAAAGACAGGGGAAATGACTATTGATTTTGTGGCGCACGGAGAAGAAGGTCCTGCATCTAGGTGGGCACTACGGGCACAAAAGGGAGATGATCTACTGGTGATGATGAAGGAAAAAACAAAACCGCTGTTTATACCTTCTGATAAATATATTTTAGTTGGTGATCACACGGCATTGCCGGTAATCAGTGTACTTTTAGAAAGCCTACCCAAAAATGCGCAAGGAACAGCCATTATTGAAGTCTATGGAAAGGAAGACATTCTTGATCTTACGAAGCCGGAAGGAATGGATATACAGTGGCAGTTTAACGCTACACCGGGGCGAAATTCAGCCTTAGCCAAAGCGTTTAAGGATACCACAATTCAAAAGGACCAGACGCCTTTCATCTTTGCCGCTGCAGAATATTCAATTGTTGGAGAAATACAAAAACATATTAGAACAGCATACACCCTTGAGCGCAAGCAGTGGCACGCCTATTCGTATTGGAAATATGGTTTAGCCGAAGAAGTTTCAGCAGAAAATCGAAGAGCGCAGACTAAGTAGGAATATTTCCCCTAATATGCTTATAAAAATAAAGCCCCGTCATCATTGCGATAACGGGGCTTTTTGTGAAGAAAGAGGAGATGCAAATTGAATATTCCAGTTTTGTGCTTGCTTTCGAACATTACATAACGGAATGAATACAAGTATTTAAAATTAATTTATCTCTAAAATTAGAATAATGAGCTTTAGCATTTAATGCAAAAAAAAAAGTCAAAATAGCTTTAGCCGAAGCATTTAGTAACAATCCATTTTTACTTGACCGCGGTTCTGGTAGTAACTCAACGGCTTGAGCTCATAGGTTTGGCAAATTTCCTGAAGTACGGCGATCACTTCCTTTTCCATGCTTATTGAACCGCAGATCATCAACACGACGCCATCTTTTAACGCATTAGCAAACCTAAGATGATCGCTTGCTATCAAGTGCTGTACGTAGATTTTATCAGTATCTACACGAGAATACGCAGGTATGAATTTTGAAAGTAGCCCTTGATCTACTGCGGAAGTAATTTGCGGTTTATAGAGTTCAAAACTTGCCTCGTTTCGGGCTCCCCAGTATAGCACGCGCTCTTTCTTTTTGTGATTTTCGCCAAACGTGCCTAAAAAGGGTGCGATCCCGGTACCCGTCGCGATCATAATTGCCTTTTGGGAGGACTTGAGGTGAAACTCCGGATTCTTAACGCGTACAGCATTCAGAGTCGATCCTACCGAAAGATCATTCAGGAAATTAGAACAAAGCCCAAATTCGTGCCTCTTGATACTTAAAAGCAACGCGCCATTTAAATTCTTTCCTATAGAATACAAACGTTCGTGCGAATCTTTTTCGGGATAAATAGCTAATAAATCTCCGGATTTAAATTTCACCGATTTTTCAGACTGAAGCGTTACTAAAAACGTGTCATCCGGACTGTCTTGCGCTTGGGTCTTAGCAATAACCTTAAACTTTTTAGGCTTTTTCCGAGATTTGGTAACTGCGTTATCCCGTGGCACGTCAAGAGCAAGGCCTAAGCGTTCTCCCCATTGATCTACCCATTGATCAAAAGCCTCCCAAGATTTATTATTTATGGTATACACCCCAAGCAATTCTTGAGCATCAGACGAAGCTTTTAAAGCATCATCAACATCAAAGGCAAACTTGCAGTAGCTGGGATACGCTAAGGATCCAAAACCTACCACGCTATAATTAAAGTCTTGATTTTGGTTAATTTTCTGAAACTGGCTCATAAATTTAGTAGCATTCGCCGGCGGTTCGCCATCTCCATAAGTCGAAGTAAAAATCACCAAATGCTCCATTTTAGGGAACTTCTGATACTTATCCATTTGGGTTAGGAATACCTTTTTTCCTTTATTAAGCAGTTCATTATAAAATAATCCTGCAAAAGACATCGTACTTCCCTTCTCTGAACCTACCAAAATGACGATTTCGCATTGAGCCGCTTTGAATTTATTCTTGATACGGCCATTACGTCGCATAAAGGTCATTTTAAAACCAGAATAGATAAAAAACAAAATACTTATACAAGCCGCCGCAAGCACTAACGACCATACGACGCTACCTCTACCGGTGTGTAAAACCGTGCTATAATGCGACATCATATTCAGAATAGGATATGGCACCTCACTAATGATCTCACCCGTGACTTGGTTAACTAAAATTTCTTTATCAGTAAGACTTATTTTATAAGGATCTTCTACATCAGGACTAAATGGAAAATCTATGTATCGCACATCACGGAGCATAATATTCTGTAATGCCGGAAATTCTGCAATAGAACGTTGTGGATCATCAGTAATCGCCGCATAATTTACGTCGTGACTGAGCACAGTATTGGGTAAGATTTCAAAACGTTGCAGGGAGAGATAAACTCCGGTAAGCGTAATGATAATGATTGGTAGAAGCAATAACCTGCCAAAATAAATATGATAATAGGAGTAAAAATTATCCTTGATTATTCGGTTAAAGAAAGCCTTGATACCTTGCTGACGTTTGATAATAAGGATCAACCCGGTAATGCTGATAAGAAAGAGTAAAAAGGATGCGAGTCCGACAAAAAAGCGCCCGGTGCTTTTAAGAAATAAGCTTCGGTGCAAACTGGTGGCAAATTGAAAAACTTCAGCTTGCTTTTCAATTTCGCCTACTTTTTTTCCGCTTAGCGGATCGATATAAAAATCACCGCTATCGCCATCCATACTTAGCACGGAAGCCTTTACAAAACCTGCTTCATCAATCTCTACGCTCAGCACTTCATCATAAGTTAACTGAAGCGTATCTATCAATTGGGTTACCGGCAGATCCTTCTGAACTTCATTGTAATTTAGTACAGCGTGATCAATAGGTTCAAATGCTAAGACAATACCTGTAAGCGCGGCGAGAAGTATGAATAAAAAAGAAGATACAGCCAAAACTAAATGACTGTATCTCCAGATGGATAATATCATTGGATCATTAATTACTAGCTATCAAACGAATATATCTTATGTATCCCTTGCCCTCAAAATTACCTTTAATATTGGCAGAAGTAAGTGCAACTTCTACATCGTCTTCATAATATTTTTGACTTTCTACAGAAGTTTCAAAGCGCAGCTTGTATCCTTTATCCAGTTTTTCTTTTGGTATTTCAAGAACACAAATAGTGCGCTCGCCTCCTGCAATAGTAGCTCCACTTATAGCATCTACGGCTTCTTTTTTCTTTTCAAAAAATGAAAACCAACTTACGAGTTCGTTATACCATTTTTCGTCTTGACCCATTACATAAAGTGTTTGCTCATACACGCCGTTCTGGTCGATGAGTGATGCTGCCATATACGCACCCTCACCTGAATAATTAGTCAGTTGGATCAAACATTTTAACTTAAGTTGCTCATCTGATTTTGATCTCCAGCCTTGGGTAGCACCTAGCACAAGTACCGCAGCGAGGCAACACAAAATTCTTTTCATCTTCATTCTTTGTTGTAGCATCGTTATTTTAAAAAAGATAGTTTTTCGGCTTTACCTGATATCGCTTCGTTTTCACCAGCAAGGTCATAGGCTGTTTCTCCAAACTGCGTCTCTATTGACGTATCAGCACCAGCCTTGACTAGTAATGCTAAGATCTTCTCATTTTCAGCCTTCATTGCTGCAATGTGCAATGCTGTGTTTCCGTTATCGTTAACAACATTAAGGTCAATTCCGTTATCAACTAATGGCTTAACTAGTGTTAATTCGTTTTTCTCTGCAGCGAGATGCAGCAAACTGTTGTTCCCTTCTTGCAGGGTATTAATAGCGTATCCCGCAGCTAGTAAGGTTTTCAGTTTTGCTTCAACAGGATTTTGTGCGTTGCTTTCGGTCGCCGGACCTCTACCCCTTCTTGGCGCTCTATAGGAGTCTATAAGGTAAAATCCGGCATCATTACCCCTTTCATCCTTCAGTGCTACTTCAGCACCATTTTCTATTAAAAAAGAAACTGCTTCGGGCGCATTAGAACCTGCAGCAAGCATCAATGCAGTTTGCCCCTGTGCATTAGTTGCATTTACCGCGCCTTCAGCCAAGTAGGAAAGCATTAATTCTACCGCTATAAAACTACGCCCACCTGCGGCATTTAAAAACGGAGTGTTCCCATCTTCATCCTGTTGATTGACATCAACCCCTTTTGATAGAAAATAGTTGATCACCTCATCCTGATCGTTTTTCTTAGCAATTGCGTGCAATACGTTTTGACCTTCCTCACTGGTTAATGTTGGACTAATGCCTAGATCATCTACTAAATAGTAATAAACTTCGATATCATTTGCAGACCTGTAAGTTCCTTGTGATGCGATTAAGAGCGCTTCATCTGTATAGGTTACCCCGCGTTCCAGAAGCGTTTTCATCATAGGTACAGTACCTATTTTTGCAGCGTGATTAAAAGCCGTATTCCCCTCATCATCCACAGAATTAATAGAAACTCCTTTAGAGACTAAATAATCTGTAATAGTCAAATCTTTGTCATAGGGAATAGAGATGAGCAGGATATTAGCACCATCTTTTTCCGGATATTTTTTATTCAAGTCTATACCGTGTTTTATGAAGACGTCTATCATATCTTTGGTTAAGTGGCCTTGAAAACCGGCAAATGTAAATGCGGTATGCCCGTTCGCATCTAAGAAATCAATATCAGAACCATTTTCTAACAAATAATCCACCAATTGTTCATTACCATCATTTGCAGCGATATGCAAATAGTGTCTTCCTTCAAAAACCAGTTTATCAATATCAACACCCAGTTGATCTAAGAGATACGTGATTATATTTAGATCTGCCTCATTGCGTATCGCAAGCATTATAGGGTCATCGCTGATCCCCATATTTGCAAAATCAAATCCCTTTTTGACTTCTGCTTTTACAGCTTCCAGGTCAGGATCAGACTCCCAAAATGTGTTGGTTGCTAATACCGTAGATTGCGCATAGCTAGTTCCTAGAATGCCCAGCACAATAAATAAAAAGGTTATTCTTTGTTTCATAATTAATAAGAATTATAAAAGCCCAGACTCATACAAGTCTGGGCTTGGGTGTAATTAATTAGTAGTTTCCGGTTCGTATTCAAGTTTTGCTAAACCACCAATAGCGGTAGCAGACTCTACTACAATACCTGCTGTAGCTGATGCTGTTACCGGATCAACAACATAAACTGTTGGGCTTGCATCTGCAGTAGTAATTGGTATATATACCACATCATCACTTGCATAGGGCCAACCCACATCGTTGATATTATCTGTACTAGGAAGACCGGTAATCCAAGAAAAACTTTGAGTTTCTACATTAATGATCCCATATTGGGTAGCTGCTGTACCGTTGCCCGGCTCATACTCATTGTAAAATTCTAGTAAAAAGTACTTTCCTGTAACGTGATAAACTTTTCTAAAAGCATAACCATCTGCTTGATCTTGAATGTTGAAATAATAACTTGAATCAAAAGAAGTGCTTCCTTGAGGAATTTTTAATGCTCCTCCTTTTAGTGTCCCTCCATTAGGATTTCCAAAAACGTAAGTGTTTCCTTCATCATCATTTGCGATAAGCGAGTAGCGCGCAGAACGCCACTGCCCGAGTGCTTGACCTATACGATCATCTTCTAAAATATTGAGCACAGTAGCATTTGCATCTAATTTAACAATGTAGCACATATCTACATCCCCGTCTTGAACCTCTACTGCAGAAAGAAAAGAACCATCTCCAGCATCTACAACGCCTACCAGATTACATTCTAGACCATTACCCACAAGATCAAGCGTAGTTAATTGCTTTGATGATACCGTAGCGTCATTATCAAGATCTATAAAGTAAAAGTTTTGCCCCACACTACCATCGTCAAACGTAATACCTCCACGGGTTGCAACAATGTAGTTTTCATATGGACCTACTGATGAATAACCGTTAGTCATCTGAAAACCGGCCCCGATTTCAGTTAAAGTTCCTGAAGCATCTAAACCATACATCACTCCAATCGCTGGATTTCCCTGACGATACCATAATCCCATAACAGCCTCATTGCCATTATATGAATAATGAGTATACGAATTAGGGTCCTCGATTCCATTTCCGGTAGTGGTAGTTGTTCCTGAGTTAAGCGATTCTTCAGTTAAGAAATAAGTACCGTTATCATTTTCTGCAGCTATAAAATACTTGGCTTCAAGATTCACTTCTGGTTCTGTTGGTTCTTGGGTACTGCTATCATCGTTACTGCACCCTGTGAGTAGTGCACCAGCAAGGAGAAATACTAAAGTGCTTGTTTTAAAATTGATATTCATAATTTTTGTTGTTGTTTGAATTAATTGATTTTATTTTCTTTTGTTCCAATAGTATCTGAACTTCACATTAAATGCTCTTCCCGGTTTTTGCAGACTGAAATTGTCATAAAGTCTGGCATCTGTAAAATTGAGTGCCTCTAACGTTATGTTGTACGTTCCTTTTGCTAAGGAAAGGTTCACCGAAAAGTCATGATAAACCTGTTCTGGTAGTGTTGCTTTGGTATTACTACTTCCTTGGCTTTCCCATAGTAGATAGAATTCACCTACATAATTAAAGTTGTAGTTTAAACTCAATACGTTATTCTTACCGAAAATATCGTGTACGTAATAAGCGGCATCGGCGTTACCAAAGAAGTATGGTATATTGGGCATCCTGTTATTGTAAGTTGAAGATGCTACTGAAGAGGATGCATCTCGTATTTGTTCCCGATTACGCAAATCCATATAGGTAAGGGTACCGCCTACCATCACTTTGTTTTTATGATAATAGCGCACTTCTGCATCAGCTCCAATATTTCTAACACGCCCAAAATTCACATTTCCTACCGTACCATATCGTGCACTTTGTACCCGCTGAATAAAGTCTTTTGTTAAGCGGTAATAACCATTTACATCTACATATAACACGTCGTCATTTTTCAATCTGCTGTTTGAAGAAACGCCAAGATTGAAATTAGATGAGTTTTCAGCTTTTAAGCTTGTATTGGCTGTATTGAGTACCTCGTCACCAAAGAGTTGTTGCGCAGAAGGTAAATTATAAGCCCGCTCTGCTGAAGCTTTTAACTGAATTGCGTTATTGAAAAAATAGGTAGCTGCCAGCCCATAACCCGAGGTTTGAAAGGAACGCTCTTGCTCCTCATACTGACTGTTATTTCCTACGGTCACTGTATCAACCGGCCCCACAACGTACTGGTAGTAGTGCTTCCCAAAGAAGTTGACGTTCCATTTTTTAGAGGGGCGATACCCATAAGATAGTCCTATCACATTTTTTCTGGAAGCTCTGCGCATCGTATCTGTAGCAGAGGTCAGCTGGTCTAACGGTACATCGCTTGATAATTTACGCTCATAACCCGTGATGACATCATTGAGTTTTATAGAATGTTTTTTGTTTAAGTCATAGGACAAATTTGCTGTCGCTGATACATTATTATCTTTGAATTCTGAAAGCGTGTTGGTACCGCTCTCACCTCTTGTTCTTGTAGTAGCATAATTACCATACCAATTGTAAAGACGCGCAACGGTATCTATACTTTTATTTGCATTATGGTTATAATTTGCGGTGACTCTAGCCGTAAGGTTTTTGGTTAAAAAATTTCGTTTATAATATTCCAGTGATGGCAATAGGGTTTTTGATGCCCTTGTGCGCGCACCATAAACGATTTCCATAGTATAGGCATTTTGAACATCAGCCTCCAGCTCTCCTACAGTAAGACCTACAAAAAAGCGATCTGCCCACCATTTTTTTACAAAGCCGGCTTTAGCCATAATCGTTTTATTTTTATACGTATCGTGAAAGCGCTCTACTTCATAATCTCCGGCGACATAAGTACCTGTATTCACATCTAGCATCTTATCAAGATGTACTTTATAATTATTGTCTGAATAATTAAGAAACCCATTTAATAAAACAGAAAATCCATTTTTAGAGGTAAAGCCTGTACTTACACTGGCACGATGCGTATTAAAGGAACCAAAAGCATAAGAAGCGTCTACAAAAGTATTTGAGCGCTGATTGGTCACTATATTAATGACCCCGCCCATAGCATCGGTACCAAATTCGATAGGAACTACCCCTTTATAAACTTCTATACGATCAGCAATGGATACCGGTATATTATTGAGCTGAAATGCATCTCCAAAACCTTCCATAGGCACACCGTCCATAAAAAGTTTAACTCGGCGTCCTGTAAATCCATTCAACGAAATTGAGGTCCTAGAACCCAATCCGCCAGAACGTCGTACCTTGACTCCTGAAGCCTGCTCCAGCGCATTTGAAAGATCGGCCGTAGTATTGGTCATGGCCTGAGCATCTACAGCCACAACATTATAAGCTGATTCTCTGACCTTCTCAATAACTGATTTCCCTTTTACTTGTACTTCATCAAGCTGCATCTCACGATCTGGGGTCAATTTGTAATCTATGTTTAGATCGTTGTGCAACTCAATCGGGGTTGTCTTTTTTTCATATCCCATTAAAGAGCAAACCAGATCGTACGTCCCTGCTGGCGCGTTTAGCTTAAATTCACCAGCTTGGTTAGTTATCGTGTAGATTTGCGTATGCTCTAAATAGATATACGCATCGGTCAAAGGTGTACCGGTTTGATCTGTTATTCTTCCTATTATACTATGATGCTCTTGACACAGTAATGAGTTACTAATGAATAAACTGAGAATCAATAAAGATCGAAGTAAATATTTCAATTATTTTTATTTAAATTAATTCTAAATTACTTTTGTGCAAATATCTCTTCTGAAATCTATTTGTATCAATAGAATCGGGAATCAAATTAATGGAAAACGGAATTATGAAATTATATTCGGTATACCCCAGCTTAAATAGGGAGTTTTATCACTTTGATCTAGACACTCTTCCGAAGTCTGATTACTTAGAGTACAAAGAGGTGAATTTTAAAAATCAAGATTATACCGTTGAAAGTACTATTTATAGTAGCTCTGACATCGTTATAATACGCAATACGCGTAATTGTAAAAAGGATTTGATTGAACACGTTAAAGTTGAAGGTTCATTTGTACTCATCGCCTATTTAATCAGTGGTCAGCTTGAAATCAATCAACCGACCTTTCGATACCTTTTGGACCCTGATAAACTGAGAATAATATATGCTCAACAAACTAACAACGAAGTTAAAGCAGCGGCCAATTGCACGACAGAATCTATTTTAATTTACATCAGATCTTCTTACCTAAAGAATCTGTTGAAGCATGAAGATTGGAAAGACAATAATTGTATTTATGCACTAATAAATAATAACATAGGCTTAACCTCTGTCCGCGCCAACGATGTACCGGTTACTTACAACATACAGAATACTATTTTGGCAATATTACAATCTACATCACACTCAAGTATACCAAAACATTTTGTTGGTATAAAAATTAGAGAGTTACTTCTTAGTGTTTATCAAGATGATAGCAACTTATTCAACACTGAAGATACAGTAGATAACCAAGAAATCCAGAAAAGAATTACGAAGGCCTTAATTTATATTGAAAAACATTACCTAAGCACTCCAACTATTCAGCAAATCTCAAGAAATGTATTGTTGAATGAAATGCAACTTAAAAAAGAATTTAAAAGCACCTACGGACAAACAATTCGCGCTTATATTATAGAATTGAAAATGAAGAAGGCCTTAGGCCTTTTAAAGACAAATACCATTGCTGAAACAGCATCTATACTGGGGTATCAAAGTGTATCCTATTTTACTTCAACCTTTAAAAAACATTGGAAAATACTACCTTCAAAAATTAAAAGATCCACTATATGATTATGATTTTGCACTGATTTTCGGTGATATATTTCTTATAATTATTCAATCAACTTTCAAAATAAATAAAATAATTTAGTTTTTCTTTCGAAAAGGCCTTCACAAAAGACAGGTCTTTTTGAAAGAAAAAAATCAACTCAATCTATCATCTTAGCGCAGCAATAAAAAGACTATACAAAATGCTTGTGAAAGAAAAAGAAGAAGGACTAGCACTAATAACCAATTCGGAATCGTCCGGGAATGCTTAATTCTTTTCAATAGTTCTTTCCGATTTTCCTGTTGAGCAGTTTGATCAACGTGTAGGTTTCTAAGATGTTCTTCAATTAATTTTTCAATCTGAGTACTATCTGCTTTTATAGCTGTGCTTTTAAGGCTTTTTTCAATCCTCTCTAAGCGATTAACTTCTGCCTTAAAGGAGTGCAGCTCCACAACGAGAAGTTCTGATAATAGTTCTAGCTTTGTCATATTCCAATTCCTTTATCGATTACAATTTTTATAATTTTCTTGGCTACAGCTTTAGCCAGGCTTGGTGCAATAGGCACGCTTCTTCCAGATATAGCAACACTTTTTTCGCGGTTGATGGATTTAAGCAAATTACTAGCCGACATCGAGTGGTGCACTTCACTTCCCTTAATGTTTTGACCTTTGTGTTCAAAACGAAACCCCTGCAACTGTTTGGATTTATTGATCACCGGAATCACGGTAATGTGCTGCTCTTGCATGCGATTGATGTATGTCTGAAGATCTTTAGTGGGGCCTTGAATAGCCTGCTGATGGGCTTTATGAATTTCACCTCGGGTCTGTGCTAAGGCTTTATTTTTTTCAAGCTGAACGTCCTGCACGGTTTGAAAACCCATTTGCTTTGCAGTCCGTTCAGCAGCCCACTGACTTTGCTTTCCGATAAAACTATCAGTATAAGCATTCCCTTTTAGATCGATTCGATTAACATAGAGATGCACGTGGGTATGTGCTTTGTCCCGATGTACATAAGCGACTGCCTGGCGCTCTTGTAATTTCATATGTTGAATAAAGGTTTTAGTGAGTTTATCTAAATCCTCGGTGTTCATTCGAGTTCCATCGGTTACCGTTGGACTTAAAACAAAACTCAACGTATTGCGCTCACAATTTTGATTGAGC
>TARA_R110002020_G_scaffold82359_7_pt1 | contig 37131 bp, 31 predicted proteins | sample TARA_R110002020 | Tara Oceans TARA_R110002020 (sample SAMEA4396489) | marine metagenome | biome: Westerlies Biome; feature: [MES] marine water layer (ENVO:01000295) within the mesopelagic zone...; material: water (ENVO:00002006), including particulate matter (ENVO:01000060) such... | reverse complement strand
ATCAACAGATAAATTTTGGAAACCAACCCAGCCAAGAATAAATAAAATAGCTGAAAGGCTTTTAAAAGTATCAAAAAAATTAAGAGAGCTATCAGCTTAAACAAGTAAGGAGAAAAAAAATGTCACAATACGCATGGCCATCATTTAGAAATAGTATTAAAAACAAAAACTTTGTGTTTGAAGGTAAGGAATTCACAGGTTGGGATTTACCAATGCACGAACAAATTAGACTATTTAATATACAAGAGGCAAAAATTACAGAGGTTGCAAACTATGCAAACCTTCAACAACAGCAATCAGACACTAGTGTTAATACTGCCCCAGTAGCCAGTAAACAATTTCGTAAAAAAGCAAAAACAGGAACAGAAACGACAACAACTTTTCAGTTTGATGCAACTACAGATTGGACAGGTTCTGGAGCATTAACTCAATTAGGTACTCATAACTCTATTGACGGTCACTACATAGACTTCTATGTTTCTCAAGGAGGAGTTAGTGGAACACCAGATAGACCTAATCCAGGTCAAGCAAAAGTTAGACTAGCATTTTTAACGTCTTCTAACTTTACAGCTACGGCTTCAGACGGAGGAACAGCTGGATGTGATTACTTCTTAACTTGTTCTGTAGATTTATCTGTTCAAACAAATACAACAACATCTATATTAAATGAAATGGCTGACCAAATAAATACTTTATCTGGACCATTCTTTTCAGATACATCTTTTACTGAAACATCTATTTTTCCAGGAAACTTTTTTACAGCAACAGTAACTGCTAATGCTAACGATACTGTTGGTACAACTGCAACAATAGCAATTACAACAGACGAACCTGGAACAGTTAGAGGTGATTCTGCAATTAGTTTTAATTCAGCAACTGCTTCAGTAGTTTATGGAGACGAAGGAAGAGACTATTTGGTTGGTGTTGATGGAAAAAAATGGTCAACAGTTGAACTAACTAAAGGCGATTTTAAAAATGTAATGAGAATGGCTGGATCGGTAGACTAGGGAAAGATATGAACAAGCAACTTTTAATAGATTATACCCCTTTTGAGGTAAGTCCACAAATGATTAATGAGTCAGAAGCTAAAAATAATGGCCGAGTAATTGTTACTGGATGTTTACAAAGGGCAGAGGCTAAAAATCAAAATGGTAGGGTTTATCCTAAAGATATTTTGATGAGAGAGGTAAAAAACTATAAGGGTGTTCAAATAAAAGAAAGAAGAGCTTTAGGAGAGCTTGACCATCCTGAATCTTCTGTAGTTAATTTACAAAATGTATCTCATAACGTAACCGAAGTTTGGTGGCAAGGTGACGACGTAATGGGAAAGGTAGAAATACTTGGTACACCAGCTGGAAACATACTTAAAGAACTACTTAAAAGTGGTATAAAACTTGGCATCAGCAGTAGAGGCTTGGGAAGCGTAGAAGAATTACACGAAGACCCAGGATCTGTACAAGTAAAAGATGACTTTGAGCTAATATGTTGGGACTTTGTTTCTAATCCGTCAACTCACGGTGCATTTATGAAACCTTCAGCAATGAATGAGTCAGCTGGCGCAAAGTCTATTGTTAAAAACAAATACACAAAAATAAATAACTTAGTTTCAGATATTCTTTGTGAAATAACTGGTAAATGTGAAATACCAACTCCCAGTAAAAAGAATTCTTGTGGCTGTGGAGGACATTAATGAAAACAACACAATTAGATAAATACGGACCGTTTGGAAGATATAATGAAGTAGTAGCGGTAAGCAATGGAGACAGAGACTTTAGTTCTGGTTCTAATGTAGGCGCATCGGCAATCATTATATCTGGATCAGCGGCTAACCCTACACAAGGAGAAGGATCAATTGATCTTGCAAGAGGTGGAAGCATGGAACTAAGATTTCTTCAAACGGGTGTAATTCATGAACTTGGAGTAATGAGAGTAACTGTATTAGATGCTGCAACAACAGTATACGTATTAAAGAGGTAAACTATGAAATTAAAAAAAATATTATCAGAAAGTAAATTACGCCCAGAGCAAAAAGCTGTATTTTTAGAAGCAGTTTCTAAATTCAACGACTTTGGAAAAAATATATATAGAGAAGGCAACTTAAAAGAGGTTGTAGAATCAATTAAAAAATTATCTGCTAGTGCAGGAAATTATATTGTTTCTGAAACAGATAATTGGTTTGATGGCGTTACTGTTAAAAAAGATGTTAAAGAAATAAATACTGCATCTCAACTATTTGAAAAAACAGCTCTAGAAATGGCTTCGCTACAACAAAGACTTGAATCATTATATGAAGATCTAGGGTCTAAACTTGGAAGATACTATGAATTAGGTGAAAAACTTGACCCAGTTGGTAAAGAAGATGGCGATATAGATAATGACGGTGATAAAGATAAGACAGACGATTATCTTTTAAACAGAAGAAAGGCAGTTTCTAAAGCGGTTAAAAAACAATAGGGAAATATAATGAAAAAATCTCAGTTCAGAAAATTAGTAAAAGAAGCTATAGCTTCAGTACTGGCAGAAAAAGCAGGTATAATAACTGAAAAGTTTCAGTCTAAAACTGCTAGTAAACTATATAGTAAATTAAAAGGACAAGATGCAAAATTCTTTCAAGCATTTGCTAAAACATATAGTGTAGATTGGGCAAATGCTCCAGAAGAAGCTTTTGGCAAAGGACCAGATCCTAAAAAAGTAAACTTCTTTTTTGTAAATAAAGATAAAAAAAATCCATTTGCAAAAAGTGGCTATAGCTACGATCTTACAATTAGACCAGGACTTATTGGTGTAACTAGAGGAAAAGAAAAGATTCACGTTAGTAGAGACAGATATGACAGAAGTACTGGTAAGACAACATATTCTGCTACTGGTGAAAAATCTAAAGGTCGTGGTACTGGCTCCGCAATGGGTACTAATTTAGACCAACTACACAACTATAAAAGGTTTGCAGAGGTTGCAGATGAAGTAATTACTATTGACCTTAGTAAAATAGGAGATTCTAAAGACTTAAAGGCAAGTAGAGCCGCTGCAAAAGCAGGAGCAACTGCACTTATTGACGCAAAAACAATTGCTGCTCAAAACAGAAGTAGATACGAAACAATATTAAGAGATAGATTGGCAAATTCTAGTCCAGGCGATCAAATAATTAAAATGGTAGATGCAGTTACTAAAATGTATAAATCTTCTGTTGATAAACAATTAGATATGTTAAAGAAGAAAAAAGTTTCTTCTGGTTGGAATGATTCAGCTACTAAAATACAAAGGGCATACAGAGATATACTACAAGATTTCGAGTACTATTTACGTGCAGAAAACAATGCAGTAAAAGGTGCAGACAGAGATAAGGCAGAAAAACTTAAACGTGGAGACAAAGCCTCTTGGAGTGAAGAAAAGTATTACCAAAAAGAAATGATTAAATATGCAAGAGGTATACAGTCAAAATTTAAAACATTAAAGGCAGATCTTAACAAAGTAGACACAAGCAAAGACTATATGGATCTTAGATAAAAAATAATAAAAGTGAAATTAAGTGGCATATATTTTTATATGTCATTTTTTTTGTTTATATTAAAGTAATTAAACGTTTAACTAAAAATAAATTTATGCAAAAAAACTTTAAAAACAACCGTAATCAAAATAGAGACGGTTTTAAAAAAAGACCCTTTAAGGGCAAACGTCATAGGAGAGAGGACTTTTATGTTCCTGGTCATGGACTAGCAGTAAAAGTACCAGATGAAGCTCCAGGAACTTTAGAAAAAGCTTTAAAATATTTAAAGAGACAACTAAAAGATGATGATACAATGATGACGCTTAGAAACAACCGGTACTACGAAAAGCCATCAATGAAGAGAAGAAGAGAGCTTGACGAGGCTAAAAGATTTCAATGGACAGAAGACCGTAAAGCTGAAAGAGCCAATAAAGGCCATTGCTGGACTGCAATTGTGAACGGTAAGGCTTCATAGTTCAATTAAACAACATTTTTATTAAATTAGGGAACATTTTTTGTTCCCTTTTTTACTTTTTATATATTCGTATATATTTATATCTGAATATGGCCTAAAAATACACCATCTCTATATGGAAGTAACAGGTCTAAATTTATTATCTATTAAGGTTTACAATAACCTTATTTCCAAATTAAAATATTAAGGAGAAAAACTATGGCTGAAAGCAAATTGCTTAAGGAAGCTATCGCTGACGCAAAAGCTGTTAGAGAAACTGCTATTGCAAACGCAAAGCTAGCCCTTGAAGAAGCCTTTACACCAAAGCTACAATCTATGCTATCTAAAAAGATAGAAGAAGAAGCTGAAGATATGGATGAAGATGAGTTAGAAGAACAATCTGATTCGTCTGGTCTAGGTAAAGGAGACAACAAGGTAGATCAGGCTGATGGTGATGACTACGAAAAAGCTGAGACTGAAAAAAGTTCTGCTGCTCCTGGATCTGAAGACGGAAATCTAAAGGTCGTTGATAAACTTACAGAAGGTGAAGACGATATGGATGAAGACGAAGACCCAGAAGAAATGCACGACATGGAAGAAGACTTAGATCTTGAAGAAATCATTAGAGAGCTTGAAGAAGAAGATGACGACGAAAAAACTGAAATGGCTTACAAAGAAGATGAAGACATGGAAGAAACTGAAGACATGGACGAAGGTTCTTACAAAGAAGACGAAGACATGGAAGAAACTGAAGACATGGACGAAACTAAAGACGTTGAAGAAACTGAAGACATGGACGAAGACATCGACTTAGATGAAATCATTAAATCTTTACAAGAAGAAGATGAGGACGATGACAAGAATGAGGATGAGGATCCAGAAGAAATGGCAATGAAAAAAGAAGAAGAGCTAGAAGAAGCTTATTCTACTATTCGTTCATTGAAAGCTACAATAAATGAAGTTAATTTATTAAATGCTAAACTACTATTCTCAAACAAATTGTTCAAATCGCACAACTTGACTGAAGGACAGAAAATGAAAATCATCGAAACGCTTGATAGAGCACAAAACACAAGAGAAGTTAAACTAGTATATTCTACTTTAGCTGAATCTTTAAGTTCTGGTGCAACTAAAAAAGCAACGATTAAAGAGGGAATTGCATCTAGACCAACAAAATCAACTGCGCCTGCAAAGGAAGTTATTGTTGAAACTAATCAATTTTCTGGTAGAATGAAAAAATTAGCAGGATTGCTATAATTAAAAAAAATTAGGAGAAAAGAAAATGTCAAACATTTCAAACTTATTAGACAGCGCTGGTAATGCTCACGCAAACCAAATGGCGCAAACTCGTGGTCTAGTTAGTAAGTGGGAAAAGACTGGTCTTCTTGAAGGAATCGATGCCGAATACGAAAAAAGCGGTATGGCTGTCCTTTTAGAAAATCAAGCTCGTCAGTTAATCGATGAGAACTCGAACACATCTAACGGTACTGCAAGTAAAGAACAATGGTCAGGAGTTGCTCTTCCTTTAGTACGTAGAGTATTTGGTGAAATCGCTGCAAAAGAATTTGTATCGGTACAACCAATGAATCTACCTTCAGGACTAGTATTCTTTTTAGACTTTAAATACGGTGATACTGTAGAATCTGGTAACCCAACATTCCAGTCTGGAACAGACTTAATGGGTAATACATCAGCTTCAAATGCAGATGCTACTGGCGGTTTATATGGTGCTGGTAAATTCGGTTACTCGTTGAAAAACAAGTCAACTTCTGGAATTACACCAACTGCACAAGCTTCAGCTTCATGGAAAGATGTCGGATTTAACTCTGACCTATCTGCTTCTATTGCTTCTGAAGAAATTGTTAAATTAACGTTTACAACTGCACAATTAACTGTTGATAGTTTTGTAGTAGATACTGATGCTCTTGGTGGTATCTATGTATCATCTTCATTAACTGCTTATGGTTTAACTGGAGCTGCATCTGCTGCTAACGGCTTAGAACAAGCTGACGGTACTTTAGGTGAATATGCTACTACTGATGGATCAGGTAACGTTGTTGTATTCATGAGAAAACTAAACCCAACTACTCACCCAGTAGAAAACAACACTGCTATTGCTGACGCTATAGTTACTTTCCCAGTTGCTACAACTGCTGATTTAAGAAGTGACTTTGAAGCTACTGGTGATGTTGATGGTACTTTAGCTGCTCAAGATGTTGCAATTCCACAACTTGATGTAGAATTAAGATCAGAAACGATTGCTGCTAAGACAAGAAAACTAAAAGCTGCATGGTCTCCTGAGTTCGCTCAAGACTTAAATGCTTACCACTCTATCGATGCTGAAGCTGAATTAACTTCTATGTTATCTGAGTACATCTCAATGGAGATCGACTTAGAAATCTTAGATATGTTATTAAGCAACGCAGGTACTGTTGACTACTGGTCAGCTGCACTTGGTGAAGTATACGACGGTACAGGTACTTTCTTAAGCCCAACAGCTGCAGAAGCTTACACTCAGTTTACATGGTTCCAAACTTTAGGTACTAAAATACAAAAAGTTTCTAACCAAATCCACCAAAAAACTCTTAGAGGAGGTGCAAACTTCTTAGTAACTTCTCCGGAAGTAGCTACAATCTTAGAGTCTATCCCTGGATATGCTGCAAATACTGATGGTAACTCAATGCAATTTGCAATGGGTGTACAAAAAGTTGGTGCATTAAATAACAGATTTACTGTTTACAAAAATCCTTATATGAAAGATAACACTATCTTATTAGGATTTAGAGGTGGTCAATTCTTGGAAACTGGAGCGGTTTACGCGCCATACATTCCATTAATCATGACTCCACTAGTGTACGATCCAACTAACTTTACGCCAAGAAAAGGTGTAATGACTCGTTACGCTAAGAAAATGGTAAGACCAGAATTCTATGGTAAAGTTTACATTTCTGGATTAAACAGACTGTAATATAATACTTTAGTATTGTTTTATTAAAGAGAGGCTAAGAAATTAGCCTCTTTTTTTTATGCCCTGATATTTATAGTAAATAGAGGAGGTTATTATGTCAAAACAAAATATACAAAAAACACCACCAAAGGGAAATATTAGATTTTCAATTTCCCTTTCTGATGAGCAAAAATTAGCAAAGCAAGCAATACTTCATCATCCATATAGCTTTGTTGTTGGAAAAGCAGGAAGTGGTAAAACTTTATTAGCCTGTCAAGTTGCTCTTGATATGTTTTTTAAACGAATGATAAACAAAATAATTATAACTAGACCAACAATTTCTACAGAAGATAACGGGTTTTTACCTGGTTCCGAAAAAGAAAAAATGGAACCTTGGTTAGTACCTATTAGATCTAATATGAGAAAAGTTTATAACAAACCTCTTATATTAGAAAGAATGGAAAAAAATGAAGATATAGAATTAGTTTCTCTTGCACACTTTAGAGGAAGAACATTTGAAAATTCAGTAGTAATAGTAGATGAATTTCAAAACTTAACTAGATCTCAATTTAGAATGGCTTTAGGTAGATTAGGTAAAGGTTCTACAATGATATTTTGTGGAGATAACCAACAAATAGACTTAAAAGATAAAAACTATTCAGCAATACACGACCTATCAAAAATTTCAGATTCAAAGTTTGTATACAAGAGAATACTACTTGACAACCATAGACATGAAGCAATCGATGAAGTTTTTGAAATGTTGATGGGCATGTAATAATTAACATATTTCTTGATATTTATATATAGAGGATAACTATGGCAACAAACATAACTATATACGATGGATCAGCAGGAACTATAAATGGTAATACACCATTTGGAATCTATGACTCAGATACAGAATTTCAAACCGATGGACCTAAGGTTGCAGATTGGTGCGCAAAAAGACTAGGTTATCCTATAGTCGACATTGAAATGCAAGACGTTAACTTTTTTGCTTGCTTTGAAGAAGCTATTTCTGAATACAGTTCTCAAGTAAATTACTTTAACATTAAAGAAAACCTTTTATCAATTAAAGGAAATACAACTGGTAGCAATCTTACACATAAAGAAATAACTCCAAACCATGGAAGACTTATGACAATAGCAAATAGCTATGGAATGGAAGCAGGAGCAGGAGGAGACGTAACATACTATAGTGCCTCAGTAGCGGTAACTTCAAGTCAACAAGTTTATGATTTAACAGACCCAAACTTTGTTTCTCTTGAATCAGGAACCGCTGGAACAGATAATATAGAAGTCAGAAGAGTTTATTACCAAGGAACTCCAGCAATGACAAGGTATTTTGATCCATATGTAGGTACAGGATATGGAAGTGACCACTTACTAGATGGTTTTGGAATGGGTAACTATAGCCCAGCAGTAAACTTTTTAATGATGCCAATGTATGATGATTTATTAAGGGTACAAGCAATAGAATTTAATGATACCATTAGAAAGTCTGCATACAGTTTTGAAATAGTAAACGATAGGTTAAAAATATTTCCACGACCTAAAGGTAATTTTAATATGTGGATAGAATATGTAAAAACGTCAGATAGAAATAACGCTTTAAAAAATGGAACAGCAACAAATGTAATTACAGATTTTTCTAACGCAGATTATGATAATATGCTATATTCTAGCATAAACGACCCAGGAAAACAATGGATTAGAAAATATACCTTAGCATTAGCAAAAGAATTATTGGGTAATATAAGAAGTAAATATAGTTCGATACCTATACCTGGTTCAGAAACTAATCTTGATGGTGATACACTTAGAAGTGAAGCATCTGTAGAAAAAGAAAACTTAACAACACAATTAAGAGAAGATCTTGAAGCAGCATCTAGAAGAAATCTTTTAGAAAGGCAACAAGAAGAATCTGACTTTATGAATCAAACAATGAATAAAATTCCATACGGAATATACATAGGGTAATTCATGGCACTATTTGGATCAGCAAGAGATGTTAGCCTTTTCAGAACACTTAGTAGGGAATTGGTTAATGATATTATAGACACAGAGGTAGATATTTTAAAAACTTCTGTATATGACGTTGATGAAAATTTATATGGAGAATCCATTAACAAAATATTTAAACCTGGAGTTAGGGTAAATTGTATTATAGAGGTTGATGATCAGGTTTGGGACACAACAGAACTTGGTCCAGATATTAATCAAGAGTCTAAGTTTAGTTTCTTAAGAGATGACTTATTACCAGCTGGAAGCATAGGAACTCCAGCGGCAAATGTTGTTTTAGAAGTTGGAGATATAATATATTGGAATAACATATATTGGGAAATAGATGCGGTTGTTCAAAATCAACTAATAGTTGGAAAAGATCCAGACAAAGATAAAGGATTTGTTTCTGGAGATAGAACAGAGTTTGGATCTAACTTTTCCATTATTTGTCAAACCCATCAAACTAGAAAAAGTAGGGTACAACTTGAAAATATTAGAGTAGGATATAATAACTACGGATTATATGGTGAATAGAAATGGCTTACAGTAAAGAGAAAAAAACAAACCCGAACAGTAGACTTGCAAAAGGACAATTACCTTTAGCTACACCAGCTTCACCCCCACCTTCAACTGCAGGTCAAGGATATAACATTAGTCGTGGATATACTGTTGATTCTGGAGGAAATAAATTATCTACAAATAGATCTTCTCAAATTAGTAGGGCAGAAGATATAAAAAATGTTAGTGTTGGATTATACGATGTTGATGAAGCAATTTATTATTATTTTGAAAATGTAATTAAGCCAAGAGTAAAAGAAGGCGAAAAAGAAATAAAAGTACCAGTTATATATGGTTCTCCAGAAAGATGGAAAAGTGTACAAAAATCTGGAGTATTCAGAGATGCAACTGGGAAAATACAGTTTCCAATTTTAATATATAAAAGAACAGGAATAGAAAGACTAGAAGGATATAGTAAATTAGATGCAAATAACCCAAATCTTTTTTACACGGTAGGAAGTGCATATAATGAAAAAAATAGATATGACCAATTCGATCTATTAATAGGGAGAAAGCCTAGCCAAAAAACTCACAATATAGTTATTCCTGATTATGTTAGATTATCGTATGATTGTATATTACTTACTGATTTTATTAACCACCAAAACAAAGTTATTGAAGATATAAATTATGCTTCTAATTCATATTGGGGAAAAGATAACTATTATAAGTTTCTTGCAAACATGACAAATTTTAATTTAACAAATGAAGCTGTACAAGGAGAAGAAAGGACGTCAAGAGCAGAATTTAGTTTAGAAATGAGTGGTTATATTATTCCAGACAATTTACAAAAAGATATGACGCAAGCAAATAGATTAGATTATGGTGTTGCACGAGTTCAAATTGGTTCAACAACAACTACAAACATAGAAAATAAAGGTGGAAGAAATCCACAACAAGGGCTAGCAGGAAAAACTAGCTATTATTCAAATAATAAATAATAAAGTTACGGAGAGGTTACAATGGTATTAAATCAAGACATTCAAGAAAAATTAAACAAGCATAGAGAAGAAAAAGCTAAACAAACTACATCAGAAAAAAGATTTTCAAAAGAAGAATTAGATAATATATCTGAAATAAAATCTAACTATGATGCTATCACATTAAGAATGGGACAGGTTCACTTTGAACTAAATGCTTTAAATGAAGAAAAAACAAGTTTAGAAGCAGATTTTAATAAAAACAGAGAACAAGAAGTTGTGTTTGCAAAACAACTAACTGAAAAATATGGAAAAGGATCTTTAGACATTTCTACAGGAATTTTTACGCCAGCAGAATAGTTTTTGGACTTTTATTCTATATTTATATATGAATATCTGTATTCACTTTTATCAACAGAAATAGATAAAAAATAGTAAACTAGAGGAGAATATAAATGGCCGAAAGAATAGTTAGTCCAGGTGTCTTTACACAGGAAAACGACTTATCTTTTTTACCAGTAGGAATTGGTGAAATAGGAGCAGTAATTATTGGAGGTACTGAATCAGGTCCAGCATTTATGCCGGTTCAAGTACGATCTATGAATGAATTTGAACTTAGGTTCGGAAGCAGCACAAAGGGTACTTATGTACCATTTACAGTAAAAGAATATATAAAAAGCGCAGGAGTCGTAACAATTGTTAGAACTCTTGGTTTAGATGGATTCGCAGTTAACAATCAGGTATATTTAATAGCATCTGGTTCAGATATTGGTCCTTCTGGTTCTACTGTAGGTGCAAACACTGATCCATATATTGTTGGTGTAATACATGCGTCAACAACAGGAGATAACTCCACTAAGGATGGACTTTTACAAGAAACATCTGTTATTACTGGAACAGCAACTGGAGGCGCATTTGCAACTTCATCTGCTACTGATTATTCAGATACTCCTCCATTAGTATTTAATGTAGCTTCAATACAAGAAAATGTTAATCCTGAAATCCAAATTGGAACCTCTGGTACAAATGAATTTAGATTTATAGGTGTTGGTGGTACAACGGCTCCAGCTGATGGCTCAGATCCAAACGGACCTTACTATTTTTTAACAGGATCATTAGTATCTACATTCGTAACCAATTTAGCAGCAGAAATAAATGCTCACGCATCTTCTCTTGTAACAGTTGCAGCAGACACAGACATATTACATGTAACTGCTTCAACGTTAGGAATTGCAGGTAATTCAATTACAGTACAAACTGGTTCTGCAAATCAAGGAATCACTACTCAAATAACTCTTGCAGGTGGTGCGGCTCAAACAGGAACAGCTACAGCTTTAGACTCTGCATTAACTGGTAATGGTGTAATATCAATGGCGAAGTTTATGGGTAACTCTGGTCACCTTTCAAGCACGTCAAATACAATGTCACTTGACAAAACAAATGCAAATTATTTACCTAACTTACTAGGAACAGATCCTGGAAACACTCTTCCAACAGCTGCTCATAGTATAAATAATTCACCATCATATGTTTACTCTTTATTTAATTCTCAATCATATGGAGCAGCAGATACAAATAACGGTGGTGGATATAGATTTACTAAATTAAGTGCATCACTTGATACAATAGACTTTGATTCAGCAGCAGCATCTGTAACAGGAACAAATAGTAATACTTCCGGTAAAGAATATGCAGCTGCAAGAACTCCTTGGGTTGTTTCACAAACAACAAACGGAAATAACTTCCCATTATTTAGAATTCATACATTTGCCCATGGTACTAATTCAAATAGATACTATAAAGTAAGTGTAACGTCTATCAAAAAAGCAGGAAGTGTAAGTGGACAAGACTATGGAAACTTTAGTATAACAATTAGAAAAATTGATGATTCAGATAATAAAGTTATTGCTTTAGAATCTTACTCAAACTGTAACCTAGATCCTAATTCACCAAACTATATCGCTAGATTAATTGGTGATAGAGATAGATCTTATGATGGTGCAGGGAAATTGATAACTACTGGTGATTATCCAAATATCTCTAGATACTGTAGAGTAGAAGTACACGAAAGCGTAAGAAACGCAGTTTATTCAGAGCAACTAGTACCGTTTGGTCATGAAGCTTACATATCTCCATTCTCAGTAACAGTAGCTGATGAAGGCGGTTCTACAGATACAGCATTCTATCCAGAAGTTGCTTTGGTAACATCTAGAAGTTTAGCAACAGACACTGTGACATACTTTGGAATGAATTTTAATGAAGATATATTAAACAATGGTATGTATAACTACTTAGCTCCATTATCCGATACAGCGGCAGTTGGTAAAAATAGAACATTCTTACTTTCTAGCTGTACAAACGGTACAACTGGAGGAGAAGTTAGTTTAGATAGTGCATTAAACAACAAAAGATTTACTCTTGGTTTCCAAGGTGGATTTGATGGAAAAAACCCTGCAAAACAAATAGCTATAGGAAAAGATTTAGCATCTGGAAATAGTTTTGGATACAGCTTTGCAAGTACAAGTGATGAAGGATATAGAGTATACAAAAAAGCTATTGATACAGTAGCCAATCCAGACGAAATAGATATTAATCTTATAGTTACGCCTGGTATACTAACACAAAATGCTTCTAACATAGTTGCAAAAGTAATCGAGGTTTGCGAAGATAGAGGTGATGCATTTTATGTTGTAGACGGAGTTAATTCTCTTAATGGCGATTCAGTAACAGCAGCTACAACTCAAGCAGCAAATTATGATACCAACTATGCAGCAATGTACTATCCATGGGTTAGAGTTTTTGATGCAACTGTAAATAAATTCTTATTTGTTCCACCATCAGTTGTAGTACCTGGAGTTATGTCGTTTAATGATAAGGTTGCTTTCCCTTGGTTTGCACCTGCAGGTCTAAACAGAGGAAGTTTAACTACAGTAACTGAACCATACACAAGATTAACTCACTCAGAAAGAGACGAATTATATGAAGGTAAAGTAAATCCAATTGCAATATTCCCTAACACTGGAGTATGTATTTGGGGCCAAAAAACTTTACAAACAAAACCTTCTGCGCTTGATAGAATTAATGTTAGAAGATTGCTAATTAAACTTAAGAAATTTATTGCATCTTCAACTAGATATTTAGTATTCGAAAATAACACAACTGCAACAAGAAACAGGTTCTTAAACATTGTTAATCCATACCTAGAAACAGTACAGCAACAACAAGGATTGTTCGCGTTTAAAGTAGTAATGGATGAATCAAATAATACGCCTGATGTTGTAGACAGAAATCAAATGAAAGGTGAAATATTCCTACAGCCTGCAAAAGCTGCAGAATTTATCATCGTTGACTTTAATATTATGAGAACTGGTGCATCTTTTGAAGAATAAAAAACAGTAAAGAAGATATTTATATATAGAGGAGAAAAATAAATGGCAAATCTAGTCGATCCAAATGAAATAATGTTCACGGCGTTTGAACCAAAACAGCAAAATAGATTTATATTTTATGTTGATGGAATACCAGCGTATCTTATTAAAACAGCTGCAAGACCAGTTATTACAACTGAAACAGTTGAATTACAACATATAAACGTTTCAAGATACGTTAAAGGTAAAAGTACTTGGGGCCCTATAAGTTTAACACTTTACGATCCAATCGTTCCTTCAGGTGCGCAAGCAGTTATGGAGTGGGTACGTTTACATCACGAATCAGTAACAGGTAGAGATGGTTATGCAGACTTCTATAAGAAAGACGTAACAATCAACGTACTTGGACCAGTAGGTGATAAAGTAGAAGAATGGACAGGTAAAGGTGCATATATTACAAGTGCAGACTTTGGAGCAATAGATTGGACAGCTACTAATGCAGTAAACGAAATTGTAATGGAAATTCAATGTGATTACTGGATACTACAATTCTAATATAAAATTACATATTTTAAGAAGACCCTACAAGTTAGGGTCTTTTTTTGTTTATTTTTTGCGGAAATATATATTTATATATGTTATATTAGAAACAATAGGAGAAAAGTTATGACTAAAGTAGTAGACCCAGATTACCCAGGACAAGAAAGATTATCAGATCAAGATATAAAAAATTTAGCAATTCAAGATGCAGGTAGTGCAGTTAACGAATCGGCAAAAAATTATCCATTTCCAACAGAAACAATAGAATTACCTAGTGAAGGATTATTATATCCTGAAACTAGCCCACTATCTTCAGGAAAGGTAGAAATTAAGTATATGACAGCTAAAGAAGAAGATATTCTTACTTCTCAAAACTTAATTAAAAATGGAACTGTTATAGATGTACTATTAAGATCACTTATAGTTAGTCCAATAAATTATAACGAGCTACTAGTTGGAGATAAAAATGCAATTATGATAGCGGCAAGGGTATTAGCGTATGGAAAAGACTATGAGGTTGAACTAACAAATCCATCAGGACACAAGCAAACTGAAAACATAGACCTTACTTTATTTTCTAATAAAAAGTTAGACGAATCAACTTTTGAAAAAGGACAAAATAAATTTTCTTTTCAGCTACCAGCTTCTAAGAGAATGCTTGAATTTAAGCTTTTAACACATGGTGATGATAAAAAAATAGCAGATTCAATAAAGGCAGCAAAAAAGGCTTCAAACAGAATATCCGGTGTGTCACCAGAACTAAGCACTAGACTAAAGCATATGATAGTATCTGTTGATGGAGAAATGGATAGAATTAAAATATCTAAGTTTGTAGATACAGAGTTTTTATCTAGAGATTCTCTTGAATTTAGGGAGTATATAAAACAAGTATCTCCAGATATAAACCTTACATATTCATATTATGGCGAAGATGATGGAGAAGAACACTCTATTACTATGCCGATGTCCGTTAAGTTTTTTTGGCCTAGGTCCTAATTATAGGGCCATTCTGCACAAATTGCTATTTGATATGGCATACTATTCACAAGGGGGTTTTAACTGGTCTGACCTGTATACAATGCCAGTCCATCTTAGAAGATTCTATCTTGACAAATTAAAAGAAGTCAAAAAGAAAGAAAAAGAAGAGGTAGAGAAACAAAACAAAAAATCTACCCCAAGAATGCCTCGAAAGAGATAATAACTCTAACTTTCTGATATTTATATATGATAAACTATGAAAATCAGGAGACAATAAATGACAGAACAGGAACTTCGCAAGCAAATTAGAACAGAGGTTAAATCAATAATCTCAGAAGAAAATGCAATAACTAAACTTTTAGGTAAACTTTTTAACGGTATGTCAAAAGCTGCCCAAAAAAGAGCAGTAAAAAAGATGATGGATACTCCTGAGTTGGTAGCACTCATGAAATCTTCTGACAATCCAAGAACAAATGCGTATATAGACGCAATAAATAAACTGTAATATAACTAATGGCAAAATTTGAAGACATAAAAAAAGCCAATGAAGAGCAAAAAAAGCTCAACAAAAACCTTGACGATGCAGTTAGAAGGGTTGGCACCATGTACACTAAGTACGAGGAGTTTTCAGATAAGCGGTCAAAAGAAGCTAAAGCATATAAAAAAGCATTAGATGCTCAAGAAAAATCTTTAGAAACAATTTCAGAAAAAGTAGAAGATCAAAAAGAAACTGTTGAAAAAATTGCAGCAGAATATAAAGAACAACTAAAAACCTCAGCAAAACTAAAAGGTATAGAAAAAGATATTACAGACTTTCAAAAAGAAAAAGTATTATCTGCTAAAGCGATAGAAGGATTTGACCAATCTTCTTTATTAACTTTAAAAGCCAAAGAAGCATTAGATTCTGGAAGAGTTGGAAAGTCTCAAGCAATATTAGAAATAGCTAGTCTTGAAAGAGACTTAATGAAAGAGGTTGTAGACGGAAACTTAGATCTTGAAGATGTACAAGGAAGACAGGCCGAAATAGTTCAAGACTTAGCTTCAAAATATGATTTAACAGGAGAAGAAGTTGACAACATTACAGCTGCCGTAGATGGACAGTTTAATAATGTTGCAGCTTTAAATGAAGAGTTAAATCAAACAAATGCACTTGGAATATCTAGAAGAGATATATTACAGTCTCAACAAGAAGCATTGTCTGGACAAGATGATATGCTTAAAAAATTAAAAGATGGAGCCACAAAATATATTGGGGTATTTAGTAACGGATTTTTAGCTTTTGGAGCAGTATCTAAATTTTTAGCAGATCAAGTTATAAGTACTAGAGACTTAGCAAAAAACTTAGGTGTAAGTCAAGGTACTGCATTTAAACTTGGAAAACAAACCAAGCTATTAAATATGGAATTTGCTGGAATGGGTATGGACTTTGTCAAAGCCCAAGAAGCGATGATTGACTCAGCATCAGATCTTAGTGAGGTAACATATGGCAACGTTAAGGCGGTTGGTATCATGTCCGAAAGATATGGAGTATCGGTTACTGAAGCAGCAAACTTAAGAAAAATACAATTAGATATTACAGGAGGAAGTGAAGAGGCTGCAGATGCACTTACTGCTGGCGCAATAGCATTAGCAGAGGCAAACGATGTTGCTCCAGGAGAAATACTTTCTGAGATGGCAACTAATAGTGAAGAGTTTGCAAGATTTGGAGCTGAAGGCGCAAAAAGAATGGCATTAACTGCACTTGCAACTAAAAAAGTAGGCATAGAAATGGCCTCACTAGTTTCTGCAAGTAAAGGGCTATTAGATATAGAAAATTCTTTAAATGCAGAAATGGAAGCAGAGGTAATGTTAGGTAGAGAACTTAATCTAGAAACGGCTAGACGAGCTGCACTAGAAGGAGACCACTTAACAGTTCTTAAAGAATTAGCCAAAGAGTTTGGTACGGTAGAAGAATTCCAAAGTTTAAATGTACTACAGCAAGAGGCAGCAGCAGCCGCTGCAGGTTTAACTGTTGAAGAAATGACCAAGATGCTTGCTAATCAAGATAAAATAACTAGTCTTAAAGGAGAAGAATTAGAACACTTTAAAAAGACTGGAGAACTTGCTGCTGAAGCTGTACCATTTGGAGAACGACTAGCAGGTTTTGCAGCTGAAAATGTAAACTCAATAATTGCAGGTGTTGGCGCATACGGATCTATGAAACAAGGTATTAGTGATGCAGCAAAAGCAGCAAAAAGTGGAATGGGCATACTAAAAAAGTTTTTAGGTTTTGGACAAGAAAAATCTCCAGCTGGAGACTTAGTTTCAAAAGTAACCGATAAAGCTAAGGACAAAGGTAAAGACTTAGTTTCAAAATTAACTGATAAAGCTAAGGACAAAGGTAAAGATTTAATTTCAAAGGGTACAGATAAAGTAAAGTCAGCAATACCTAGTCCAACAAAAGCAGCCGATGCAGCTGCTGGTACGTCTGGAAAAGGAAGTACTAGTTTTATGGATAAGCTAGGAAAAATTGATATGAAAAAAGTTCTTATGGGAGCAGCTGCCATGGTTGTTGTAGCAGCTGCTGTATACGTATTTGGTAAAGCTGTACAAGAATTTGCAGAAGTTGGTTGGTCAGATGTTGGTAAAGCAGTAGTAGGAATGCTTGCTTTGGTAGGGGCAGTAGCTTTACTTGGAGCAATAATGTCTTCAGGAGTTGGAGCAATTGCAATAATTGCAGGAGCAGCTGCAATGTTAATAGTAGCAGCCGCAGTATATGTACTAGGAAAAGCAATACAAGAAATGGCTAAAGGATTTTCAATGATGGGAGAAATTGGTGAAACAATATCAGAATTGGCAGGATTAGGAGGAGCATTTATGATGATTGCTGCAGGTTTTGCAGCAATGGGGTTAGGATTAATTCCATTTGCGCTTGGACTAACTGCAATTACACCATTACTTCCTACACTATTAGCTCTTGCAGCTATGGGAGCAGTTTTAGGAGGAGTGTTTGGTATAGTAACAGGAGGTTCAGAAGAAGAAACTAAGTCATCTGACGGTTCAACTGTAAGTGTAAGCGAGCCAGAAAATTCTAAACCAATAACACAAGATGGAGAAGATTTTGAAAAAGCTGCTCCAGTAGATAGTGTTGTAGAAAATCCTTCAGATGAAAACACAGAAAAAGAAAAAAATAATAATGTAGAATTATTAGCTAAAATGGACGAATTAATAGGTGTAATTAAACAGGGTGGAAACGTTACTCTAGACGGTAGAAAAGTTGGAGAAACTATGTTTTTAGGTAGAACCCCAGCAGGAGCATAAAATGGCAGATGGACCAAGCATAAGTAAATTTGAAACTGTAGATTTAGCATCTTTTTATAAAAAGAATGGAAGTCAATTTTCTTCTATCCAGCCTTTTGCTGGACAATTTGACCATTCTGGTCCTCAGGTAAATACAGCAACAAATAAAACACCACTAACAAAATTAGCTAAAAATGCACCACAAGTTGGAGCGTTTACTCCAGGACCTATAACGTCTAACGTTGAGGTATTTTCAACACCATCAACGCCAGAAAAAATAGGCATATCTCCAGTTGGTTTTTTGTTTAGTCCAGTATTTACAGCACCAGAAGTATCTAATAACATGTCTTCTCCAGGTCAATCTGGCCCAGAAGTATCTAATAACATGTCTTCTCCAGGTCAAAACGGACCAGAAGTATCTAATAATATGTCTTCACCGGGTCAAAATGGTACGCAAGTTTCAGCATTTGGTTTTGTGCCTGGATTTACAACACCAGACTTAAAGATAGTTAATGGAATTCCAAATATAGATGCTTCAGGTTTTACAAAAAATATGACTAATCCAAATAGTCAATTTAAAGGAATAAGTGGAACGGTAGGAGCATTTAAGTATGCAAGTCAAAAACTATCTACCCAGTTAAAGGTTCATAATGGACTTTCAGATATAGATATGAATGGTTTTATTACTGGCAAAAAACATCTAGGTCCAAGCGATTTTACAGGAGTAATTGGTAAGATGCCAAACTTAAAGTTTCAAATGTCAACAGATAATCCTGGATCAACATCAACTTGGACTAGACAACAATACAATGAAAAAGTAGGTGGAGGATATAATGCAATTGCAGATATAAAACAAACTGGATTTAATTTAAAAGACTTAGGACAATATAGAGGGGCTAGTGATTTTGTAGGTATAGATGGCGATAAATATACTTACCCAACAACTCCATCAACAAACGGTTCTTATGCATTTAACTCTGAAAGATACGATAGCATTTTATCAAAAATAACTCCATCATCGGCTCCTGGAAAAACAGATAGTATTGGTCAACAATTTAAACTGCTTGGATGGACAAGCCCATATGGAGATTTTAATGTACAAGCTAGAAAATCTCAATTTTACAGTGATTCTTTTGACTCAAAAATAGGAAAACAATATACATCAATACCAGGTGTCGGTGATACAGACCTTAGAAGAGAATCAACAAATGTTCATTCATTTGGAAACGCTACAGACCAACCATTCGTCCAAAGAGACATTGGAAGTAACTGGAGTTTATTTAGTGATTCACCCTCTGCAAAAGGAGGTAAAGGTTCATTGCTTGGAATAGATTTAATTAGAGGTGGTATAGGAACAGCAATAAATAGATCTTTATTTGATGCTCTTAGAATAGGTAAATTTTTAATTAGTCCAAAAGGATTATTATTTATTGCTAAAAATGTAGGAATGCAACTTACTAATCCTAAAATGCAAATAGATAACGTTATTGGAATTGGAGCAAATAGAATATATGCATTAGGTTTACCAACAGTAGCTCAAACATTAACAAATGCTGTTGGTATACATTTAGTACGACATGGATTAGGACCACTAAATGGCCAATTACCTAAAAATGCTAGATACGAAGATAATATATTTCAAAGCGAATCTCCACTTTCACAAGGAGGCGGTGGAGCAGCTGCTAAAAAAGCTCTTGGAGAGGCAGGATTTGATTCACCTGATACAAGCCAACTAACAGATAAAGCAGATGTTAATCTTGATTCAACTACTGGAGATGCTACAACCCTAGGAAAAGGAAGTCCAAGAACAAAATCTAGATTAGCATTTTTACAGACAGATTTAAAATCTGGATTACTAGCTGTAACTGGAGATGACCAACCAGATTCTTTTCTTGGAACACTGAGTAGTAAAATACCAGCTTTTGTAAGAGGAATGGGTAAAACTAAAATTGCTCGTTTATCAGACAAAGGATTTTTAGGCCCAGGTTCTGTTTATGGTATTGGAGGTACTTCTATATTTAGATCAAACGTTGGTATTGGTATAAACCAACACGAACAAACAGGAGGAACATACGCAGATTCTAGATTCTTTACTGGTAAAAATAATGATGGAGAAAATCCATCTTTTGCTAGAGTATATGATACTCCGGACGAAGGCAATAAATATAGTGATAAAAATGGCTCTAATATCTTTGATGATATGACGTCTGAAGACAGTAGTAATAATTCTCAATTAGCTTTAAGATTAGACAATATAATAAACATAGACGGAGAAGATGCAGCTCCTGAAAATAGTAGTAACGTAACTTCAGACGGCCACTCTCCAGATCCAGTTGTTGAAGAAAATAGTACATTTTACAACTCTCAAAATCAAAGATTAAGAAGATACACCACACTGGCTTATGGTAAAATTCCTAGAAATGATGATAGAATAGGTCACCCTTTAATGGATTTTAGAGAACTATTACTAACTGAAGATGGACAACCTTTATCACCTATTCAAGGAAACTTCCAACAACCAAACGGAGGAGATCCAACAGCTCTACCTTGGGAAGGTTTAGATAGAATGACTCGTTTTGGTGGAAACTACGGTAGATTATTATCAGCCGATGGTGGAGCCATCATGAATAGAAGTAATAGAAAAGTTGATTTAGGAGTAGATGATAAAGTAGTAGATGGAACATCAATAACTCCAGGAGAAATGGGAACTGCAGCTGCAGAATATGCAGATTCGTTTGAAGACTTTATAAACTTTAAATTTAGTAGTAAAAGGCCAGGAGTAGCTGAAGAAATATTACAATTTAGGGCTTATTTGTCTGGAATAAACGACAATTTCACTTATGGTTGGCAAGATGTTAATTATGTTGGAAGAACAACACCAACTTATTTATTTCAGAATGTATCAAGATCGGCTGGTTTTAGTTTTAAATTATATAGTATGACTAGGGCAGAACTAGAATCAAATTATAAACGACTAAATAGATTTATTCAAATGACTCTTCCAGAATTTAAAAGCGGTTTACCTGTTGGACCACTTTTAAAATTAACTATTGGAGACTGGTGGAAGGACAATCCTTTTATTGTTGATAGCTTTAATATGACACCAGTTGATAACGCTCCATGGGATATTGATGAAGGAAGACAACTTCCATTTTATATTGATTGTACTATTGACGGAAAAGTATTATTTAGCAAATCAAATGTTGGTGGAGAGGTAACGGATAGACAGCATAGTAGTACAACAGACACATTTGCAGCCATAACCAATGATTCTTGGAGACAATAATGAATAGATATGAGACAAATAAACAGAGAAAAGACAAAGATACAGGAAGAACATTTTATTCAACAATAATGTATCCTAAAATAGATAGATCTTCAGAAGATATTTACATACGAGCTAGATATGGAGACAGACTAGATATTTTAGCTGGAGAATATTACAATGACGTAACACTTTGGTGGATAATAGCACAAGCAAATGGATTGGGAAAAGGATCTTTGTCAATACCTGCAGGAAAACAGTTAAGAATTCCTATGGATACTGACGAAATAATAAATAAATTTAATGATATAGTACAAAATAGAAGGGTTATATAATGGGAAGTTTTTTAGCTAGGCCCTGGCCAAAAGCTTTAAAAAGAGCTTTAGGTAAAAGAATCGACGTAATACCAGAAGGTTATCAAGCATGGACGCATGGAAGACAAGCTTTTATTAGGGTAACCTCTAATGTAAAGATAAATGGTAATACACAATATAGAAAGCAGTTTCAATTGTTTAGTGGAAATCTTAAAGGATTAACCACATCGTATGACCTAAACAATAGAAATGAGCCAAGGCCTGGAATAACTTCACTAACAATAAAAGATACAGGTTCAACTGGTGCCCTTAGAAAAATTAACTATGAATTTAAGTGCTGGTCGCTAGAACAACTAAAGGCTATGGAAGCTTTATATATGTCTTTAGGTACCTTTCAATGTGTTGAGTGGGGTTGGACAACAAAACAAGATGGCGCCAGAGTATTTCAAAAAATGCCATTAAATAGTCCTGGAGCTTTAGGCTCAATGTCTGATTTTTATAAAAAGGTACGTGAATTATCTAAGTCTGCAGATTTTTGTTATGATGCTGCAAAAGGTAAAGTATCAAATTTCAGCTGGACACTAAACGAAGTTGGAGGTTTTGATTGTACTGTTGAATTAACTTCTATGGGAAACATAATGCTAGAAACCCCAACACAAACAGCATCAGTTTCAAATGGATGTTCAGACGCTGATGATGCAGAAGATGTCGACCAAAAACAACCAAACGTTAAAACAATTTGTTCATTTTTATACGAAACAATGGAGAAAGGAGAAGCTTTTAAAGTTGAAGGCCATGGTGGTGGACAAGTATTTGCAGGAACTGCTATAGTATTTGATAAAGATATAAGTGATGAAGACAAAGAAAAAGATAATGATGAACAATCATTTAATGACGAAATTAGTTATTACGTTACATGGGACTTTTTTGAAGAAAGAATAATAAATAAATTACTTATTCCAAAAATCAATCCTAACACTGGTAAAAGAGAATCAGACTTAGATCCGTCTGCACAAAATGACATTTCAGAAAACGAAAGAACTTGGACAAAGATATGGAATAGGTTTAGGTCTAAGAACCAAGCTAAGTTTTTAGTTAAAAGAGAAAATAACGGTATTGGAGCATTAGATAGTAGAGGTATAACAATACCAAATGTTAATCCTTATTTAATATCTTCAAATCCAAATGTATGTTTACTACCGGGACAAGAACACTATACTGGCTTTGAAGATGGATCTCCAGCCATACAAGCTTGGTTTCAAGGAGCTGCAGTAGGATTAGGTGCAGCTACTGTAGGAGCAGCAGCAACAGGAGTTGGTGCACCAGTTGCAATTGTTACTGGAGGATTAGCACTAATTTCAGCAGGAGTAGCCTGGTTACTCGATGATGACAATGTAAATGAATCTTCTTTAACAGCACTAAAAGAGGCAAAAGAAGGCGGATTAAAATTTGCAGTTGATGGAAATCCAATGAAAGGTTTTTTAGGCTCAATGTTATTAAACGTAAGGCATTTAGAACAGGCATTAGATGAGTCAAAAACAGTAGCAGAATATATTCAAAAAATACTAGATGATATTTCAGAAGCCTGTGCAAATCAATTTGATCTTTCTGTAGTTGAAGATCCAGATAATCCTTCAATACTAAGAATAGTTGACTCAGGAACAGTTGATGATGATAGTGACGACAAAAATAGAGTTGTTGTCTTCCCAGTAATGGGACCAAGATCTATCGCAAGAAGCGTAAATTTAGAAACAAAATTGTCAGGAAACATTGCCGCACAAGTAATGTATGGCACAAATAGAAAAATTAATTCTCACGAAATGGGAGAAGATAATACTAGTGATTTTGGTTTTTGGAATGCCAGAGTTGTTGACATGGATTATGAAAACATAAAAATGGTTGAAAGTCTTAAAAAAGACGAAGAATGTTGTAAAGACGATCAAAACGGTCCAACAGATCAAGAGGCAACTGTAAATGGAATAGTGGCGTCATATAAAGATTCAAGGGTAGAATTAGCAGAAAATGTTGGTGCAGAGTCAATAGAAGCAGCAAACACTGCAACTAGAAAAATGATAGAGACACAAACTGAATTTTCAGTTGATGGTGAAGATGGCGGAGAAAAGATAAGGGTTAGTGCTAGATCAATTGGAGCAACTCTTCCGCTATCACTAGGACTAACTATTGATGGAATAGCAGGTATAAAATGGGGATTACCTATGACAATAGATTATCTCCCACCAAGATACAATGGAGTATATTTTACTATTGTTGGAGTAGACCATACAATAGATGAAGGTGGTTGGACAACATCTTTAAACACAGTAATGAGAGGAGGAGGAGCAAATATTGGAGCAACAGGTTTTCCTGCCCCTCCACCAACCGAAGAAGAGGCTCCACCAATAGTTAGAGAAACTCCCCCACCACCACCTCCGCCAGAAGAACAACCAATACCAAACGATCCAGAACCTGAGCCAGAACCAGAGCCGGAACCAGAAGAAGAGATAACAGAGTCTAGACACGTTGACCAAGAAGAGGCCGGCACAGAAGGAATGATTGTATATAGTGGAAAATTTGTATATGGAGAACAAGGAGGAGGTTTGTCTGATGCAAATAAAGCAGTTTCATCTGCAGACAGAACTCGTACGTTTAGACTAATACAAACAAAACTAAATAATACCTATAGAATAGAGATAGACGGCCATTACATGAAACTTAAAGGTCGACCAAGGGATAGAAACTTTGTGATAGACGGCCCAGGTATTTACGGTTTTAATAGAAGCCATCAACCACAATTTGGGGATAGAATTCAAACAAAATTCCCACATGGAGAAAAAGACTTACAAGATTTAATAGATCACTGCCTAGATAATACCCGTATGGACTCCGTAGCTAGAGACATTTGGTCTGCGATTGGTGGAGAATTAGGAAGAATGCCTGGTCTAGGATTTAGGTCTCCTCAACAAGGCCTTTACTCCTGGACAAGACCAGGTGAACCACAATCTGGTGGCCGACACGCAACAAAGAGTGGAGGCGATGATGGAATATTTAGAAAAGGCTATAATAAGAGGGATTATAGGATATAATAAATTATGAAAATACGTAGAAAAGAAGACATAAAAGGAAATTTATATACTAGAGGAGGTCTATTTCAAGTGTATGACGCTGGCAATAAGGTTCAAAAAATAAATACTTATGTTGGACCATATCATCTAAAAAATAATGTTGCTTATGAAGGAGCTGAGCCAAGACGTGGAGCAAAAAAGCTTAGAAAAATAGTTAGAAATCAAAATATATTTACGTATAATAAACTTAACAGTGACTATGCAAAAAGATTTACAGGAGTTGTATCTTCTGTTCCAACTATAACAAATAAAGATGAAGAGGCAGGATTTTTTATTAGGTATTTTGTAAAACAACTTTCTTCCGGTTCTATTATAGAGGTAAACAAAAACACGTATAAAGAGGTTAAAAAACAAAAAACTCCCCACCATAAATTATATTCTATTCTAGAAATAGAGTGGAAAATATCTGGACCAATATTTAACAAATTATTTAAAGGAAATATTATTGAGTCAGGAATTATTCCAACAAATAATAAATCTCTAGAATTATCTGAAGATACTATGCCAGGAATAAGTCAATATATAGGAGATTCTCTACAATACGGAAACCCAAGAGAAGAATCTGCACTATATACTCCAGGAGATCAATTTATCAATGAAGATGGAGATGAATATTATGGATATTACCACATACATGTAAATAGACCAATGGAAGGAAAATACCATACAAGCATGCCTCATAAATATTTAGAACCTCTATCTGAAACAATATTTGATCCAGAGCAAAAAACAGAGGAAGAAAAAATAATGCAAACACCTACAAAAACTTATAATTCATTGCAATAAATTTTTCTATTTCAAATATTTTTATTATATTATACCTATAAATGGTTATAGAACATTCACAAAAATTTAATGAAATGGTTGAGCTTTGCGCTGAATCAAATGGTATAGTGATACCAATACCTCTGGATCACAGAGTGCACCCTAGCAATTCAAAGTTATCTGGAATTTATATATTCTTATTAAATAATATGCAGAAATATTATATTCCTATAGACCATAGTGAAGCATTAAAAACATTTACAATTGAAGAAGCTATGGGTGTAATTAATACACTTGATAAAATATATGTTGCAGACTCAAAAGAATTTATGCATATTTTTGGAAAAACCAAAGTATATGATTGTAATGCATTATCTTATCATCAATACGGAAAGACATTAGAAAAACCCACTACACCAGCCCACGATCAAATCTATTCAACACATTGGAATAGAAGTAATCTTAACAGTATAGTTCCAATATTAAAACATTTAGAGTATTGTGATAAAATTTCTGCAATTATATTAGATACTATAGATGTTGATACAGCTAATTCTTTTTCATATGGAAAATTTAATAGCACTTTACTAAATAATTTATTTACAATAGAAAATTCTGGATTAAAAACAATAGATGGACTAGAAAGGTGCTATTATAATCCATATACTTTAACTGGAAGACCAAGCAATAAATTTAATAAGGTAAACTATGCAGCCCTTAATAAGTCTGATGGAACAAGAGAAAAGTATATTAGTAGATTTAAAAACGGAGGAATATTAGAACTTGACTATGATGCATATCACCTCAGACTAATAGCAAACTGTATAGGTTATGATTTACCTAAAGGTAGTATACATGAATATCTAGGAAAACAATATTTTGGCACAGAAAAGCTAACAAAAGAACAGTATAAAGAGTCTAAAGAAATAAGTTTTAGAATATTATATGGAGGAGTACCAAAAGAATTTTTAGCAATCCCATTTTTTAAAGAAGTAAATGATTTTATTTTTAAATTTTGGAAGTCCTGGTTGAATAAAAACCATTTTAAAACATACTTATATAAAAGAAAGGTAGATGCATCAACTCTTGAAGATATGTCTCCTCAAAAGTTATTTAACTATTATATACAATCAATGGAAACTGAAGCAAGCTCAGAAGCTATGGCTGAAGTTATAAAGGTTTTAAATGGACACAGCACCAAACTTATATTATATACCTACGATAGTTTTACATTTGATTTTAACCCTAAAGATGGAAAAGAGTTAATATTAAAAATAAAAAAAGCTATGAAGTATCCAACAAAAATTGCATACGGCATTAATTATGGTAAACTAAATGATGTTTCCGATCGTTTTTGCTGATATTTATAGAAAGAGGATAATGTATGAAAACACTAATAGACAAGCTTGTAAGAGAATGGGCATATAAGGTAAATAATGGAATGCCTGATCCAGCAAACAGAAACCACCTTGAAGTATTGGCAGATGTTTTTAGATCTATGAAATATTCTGAGCAATTTATATCAGAATATATTAATCAACTTTTAGAAAATCCTAATTCTGAAGAAACCCCTTTAGATGATAAAGAAAAAGAAAAAGCAAAAAAGCTAGGCTTAGTTTGGAAAGGCAGAGGCTATGGTAAAGAGCAAGATGACTTTGTGTCACATAAAAATGTTGATGGAAAATTGGTTCAAGTAGACCAAGACGATAAAGAAGAAAAACCAGAAGATAGTCAGGCACTATCTGCTAAAGATGGAGACTTCATACGAAAAGATGATAAAGAAAAAGAAACTCCAAAAGACAAAGTTTCTAGTGAGCAACCAAAAAGAGAAATATCTGGAAAAAATAAAACTCTTACAATAGGTAATCCATCAGAAACTAAAGAATTTAGTAAAGAATTAGATACTTCTCCTACAGGAGACGAGGATTTTAAAAAGAAAAACGAAGCAAATTCAATCCCTCCTCCATACACAGTGCCTGAAAGCATAACAAAAAACCCTAAGTTTCCTAAAAGATATGCCAAAGCTATAGAACGTATGATGAATACGCAAGCAAACAAACAAACTTCAAATTGGAAATACTTTTCAGACCTTCCAGGCGGTGCAGGACAAATTAGTGCGCAAGGAGGAGAGCTTATGACGATGGTAGGTTCTGCAATGACTGATGAAGAATTTGAAGAGTTTACAACATCTTTAGAAAAACATGAACAGTCTCAACTTGAAAATAATCCAAAGCTTAAAAAAGAAGGAACAAGAATTATTACTAAAAGTTGGATAGCAGCAACAAGAAAATCAAGAAAAGCCATATTAGACAGGGTTAAAAAACAATATGGTGAAGGAGCTGAAATCATTGGAAGTGCATGGGATGCTGAAGGAGAAGTAGAAGCTATGGGATTGTCTGACTATAAAAAAAATAAAGGCTTTTCTACTGATATGTACTTAAAAATTAAAAAATCTAATGGCGAAGAAATACTTGATGAAGTATCACTAAAAAAAGATAAAAATATAAACTTCTTAAATTCAGGACTAGGAGACATGGTAAATAACTGGGATCCAGAGTTAAAAGGTACTGCAACAGATCCTAAAGAATATTCTAAAAATGAACGTTCAAGATTAGTAGCAGGTGCAAAAGATATTTTACCACAATCAATACAACAAAAATTAGAATCTGAAATAAGTGCAACAGAATCTGGAAAAGGTAGTAGAGGCAAATCTAAAGCTATATTAAAAGCAATTAAAGCAGAAGCTGATGGTGGCAATGATAAAGCAATAGCGTATTTAAAAGCAGATGATGTAGAACATAGAAAAATGCAAGAAGATGCCATAAACCAATTAAACAATAACCCTAAAGTTAGAGAAGGATTAATAAAAAATATTAAAGAAGAATTTCCTTTAAAAGCTGTTTCAGAAGGCGAAGAAACTATGGCCATTGGAGATATGTCGTTAGATAAAGAAACAATGAAGGTAATATTTGGAACTGACGATTTTGATAAATTAAAAGAAAATCTTAGTGTAAAAAAATCTGAAAAAGGTGAACCATATTTAGTATACAAGATTGATGATTTAGGCAATAAAACTGTAAAGGTAGCAAATATAGTAATACGACAAGACGGAAGAGGATATGGAGGTGGAACCATTAAGTTTGAAATGAAATTGCATCCTGAACTAGCAAAAAATCTAGATGCAGCAACGAAAGAGGTATATAAATAATGAGAACACAATTACTATGTACGTTTACGAATACTAAAGTTTTATCAAAAACTATTGATAAGATAATAGATGCTTACGATATTTTGTATAATAAGGTATTTATTCTTAAAAACACTGGTGATGTTAGAGAATTAATGTGTACATATAACATTGATGCAAATGAAAACATAAAGACGCTTCAAGATACCATATCATTACATAGAAAAAAACAAACAAATACCCTTTACACGATTAATGCTTTAAATGAATGTATTAAAATAGTAAACAACGGTGTACTAGATACAACATATCAATTAGATTGGGAAAATTACAGAGACAGTATATTACTAACAAATGATACAGGCCTCCGTAGGATAGATACAGAAGTACAAGAAATAATTTACATTAAGGTAAAAAGATAATATGGCATTATTAGATAAAGAATCTATGGTTGGATATCGCTGGAAAGATTTTCAAAAAAACTACTTAAAGTTAAATCCAAAATACACTATAGTCCATGACGAAAAAAACAATATTCATTACGGCTTTAAAAAAGGCACTAAGGTAGCGCATTGGAAATACTTTGAAGATGATGGTGAATTATCCATAGCTGATAAAATGGTAGCTAGAAAAGTTATGACGGGTAAAGCAGATAAAAACATATTTGAAGATATAGGATTACTACCAAGCGATAAACCTGTAGCTAAAAAACATACTGCAGTATCTAATCCTCCTTATGATCCAGATGCCCATTTAGATAGACGTGATGACGATGAAGAAAAATTAAAAGCTCTTTTGACAGACTTAATTCGTTCAGAACTAAAAAAACTTTCAAAAAAATAATAAAATAATTCACTCCAGATTTTTTTATTTGGAATATTTTTATTATATTTATATTAAATAACAATTAACTAATTAACTAATGGCAATTAAAATATGAGTAAATTAACGCTTTGTGTCCTGCTTTTCTTGTTTGGACAAACCCTAATATGGTTTCAAACTAACGGACAATTTCTTTGGAAATGGTTCGAAAAACATCCACTAATTTTATCGATAACAATGGGTACAACGATATCTTATGCTTTTATCATGGCAACAAAATATGCTTATGAACATTTCGACGGTTTATTATGGCCAGGAAGATTTTTAGGTTTTGCTCTAGGTATAAGTTCGTACGCAATTCTAACTTGGATATTTATGGGAGAAGGAATATCATTAAAAACTTTTACTTCATTAATACTTGCAACAGGTATAATATGTGTACAATTATTTTGGAAATAATGTTAATAACTTTTCACTCAGAATTTTTTTATGTTAAATAAAATTATTATATTACCTTATATAAAATTAAAACTATGGCAAAACAACTAGGATATGCATGTATAAATATGAATCTTTCAAAAGAAGGTATCTCATGCAACAGAAGTATGATACGAAGAACATTTGACGCTAAAGGCGTAGAATATGCTTCAGAATTAATAATTACAAACATTACAAACTTATTAAAGCTTGTACAGTGGAATAATGAAAACAATATAAAAGTATATCGCATGTCTAGTGATATGATGCCTTGGATGTCAGAATATGAATTATCAGATCTACCAGATTACCAAGAAATATGTGCGCTATTAAAAGCTGTTGGCAAAACTGCAATGGATAATGGACAAAGACTGTCATTTCATCCAGGCCAATTTTGCGTACTAGCTTCACCAAACGAAAAAGTAGTGCTAAATGCTATAAATGAACTTAACAAGTCTGCACAAATTATGGATCTTATGGGTCTACCAAAGTCTCGTATGGCAAAAATTAATATTCATGTCGGCGGCGCATATGGCGATAAACCTTCTGCACTAGATAGATTTTGCAAAAACTTCTTAAGATTACAACCATCTGCTCAAGCTCGTCTTACAGTTGAAAATGATGACAAAAAGAATATGTATTCTGTACAAGACCTATATGAAGGCGTATACAAAGTAGTAGGCATACCTATTGTATTTGATTACTTTCACCACAAGTTCTGCACAGGCGATATGACTGAAGAACAAGCACTTAAACTTGCAGCAAAAACCTGGCCAAAAGGTGTAAAGCAATGTACTCACTATTCAGAATCTAAAAGAAAAGAACAGAAACTTGTAATTGAACAGATTTGTAAAAACAGCAACATAACGCTAGAACAAATGCAAGATTTTCCAACGCTAGCTGGAATGTACAAAGAATTTAGCAAAATAAAAGAACAAGCTCACTCAGACTACATTGTAGACGAAATCAAAGATTACGGGCTAGACATTGATGTAGTTGTCGAAGCAAAAGCAAAAGAATTAGCGGTACAAGGATACCAAAAAAAATATAAAAATATTTTAACTGAAGTTTTTTAGTATGGAATATTTTTATTATATTAACTAAATAATAATTAAAACAGGAGAAAAAAATGGCTATTGATTTAGAAGCAATCCGACGTAAGTTAAATAACTTACAATCATCAACAAAAAGAACAGAAAACCTTTGGAAACCTAAACCAGGTTCAAATCAGGTTAGAATAGTACCTTATCAGCATGATAAAGATAATCCATTCTTGGAATTATTTTTTCACTATGACTTAGGTAAGAAAAATTACTTATCACCGGTAACATATGGAGAATCAGACCCGGTTGTAGAATTTGCAGACAAGTTAAAATCTACTGGAAACAGTGACGATTGGAAACTTTCTAAAAAACTAGAACCTAAAATGAGAGTTTATGTACCAGTTATAGTAAGAGGAGAAGAGTCAGATGGAGTTAAATTTTGGGGCTTTGGTAAAACTGTTTACCAAGAACTATTAGGATTTATTGCTGATCCAGACTATGGTGATATTACAGACTTAACTGCAGGTAGAGATATTGTAGTTGAATTTACACCATCAGAAGGAGCAGGATCTTATCCAAAAACTGCAATTCGTGTAAAACCAAATCAAACGGCAGCAACTGAAGATAAAAATTTAGCAGATAAAATTGTTACAGGACAAACTGAAATATTTTCTATTTTCAAAAAACAAAGTTATGATAACTTAAAATCTGCACTAGAATCTTGGTTAAACCCAGAAGAAAATGATTTAGAAGGACAAAGCGATTTACCTTGGGAAACTAAAGCAAAAACAACCTCAACTAATACAGCAACAGAAACTACATCAGAAAAAAAGACAGATAAAGCTACAAAAACTGATGATATTTCTGCAGCATTTGACGATTTGTTTAATTAAAATATGGCTAGTAAACGAGAAGACAGAGATAATTTAGCAGGAATCGTTGCAGATTCTCTAAATAAAAAATTTAAGGACTATAAAGTTGCTTATTTTTTAGATGGAGCAGAAGATACTCCAACAGATTTAACCGAATGGATAAGTACAGGATCTTCTATGTTGGACATGGCCATATCTAATCGCCCTAATGGCGGTATACCAGTTGGTAGAATTACCGAAATAACTGGTTTAGAAGCCTCAGGTAAGTCTTTAGTAGCAGCTCAAATTTTAGCAAATACTCAGAAAAAAGATGGATTAGCTGTATATATTGATACAGAAAATGCAATGAATGAAGAGTTTTTAAGAACTATTGGTATAGACGTTTCTAAAATGTTATATATTCAATTGGAAACAGTTGAAGATATTTTTGAAGTCATAGACAATATAATAACTAAAGTTAGAGAAAGCGACAAAGATAGACTTGTTAGCATAGTTGTTGATTCTGTAGCAGCTGCCACAACTAGAGTAGAGCAATCTGCTGATTATGATAAAGATGGTTGGTCAACTGGTAAAGCTATTATTCTTTCTAAAGCAATGCGTAAAATAACGCAAATGATTGGAAGACAAAGAATAGCTTTAATGTTTACAAATCAACTTAGACAGAAAATGGGAGTTATGTTTGGTGACCCTTGGACAACAAGTGGTGGAAAAGCAATAGCATTTCACGCTAGTTGTAGATTAAGACTAAAGGCTGCAGGCCAAATTAAGGCAAAAGTTAATGGTCAAGATCAGACGGTTGGTATTAAAACAAAATGCCAGGTTGTTAAAAATCGTATGGGCCCACCATTAAGAACAGCAGAATTTGATATTTACTTTGATAGTGGAATAGATGATTTTGGTGGATGGCTAAGAGTCTTAAAAGACTATAAGCTAGTATCTCAAAGTGGTGCATGGTATACATACACAACTGACGATGGAGAGGTTATTAAGTTTCAATCAAAAGATTGGAATGAAAAACTTGAAAAAGACGATCATCTAAGACAAGAAGTATATGATAAAATTTGTAATACTCTTATTATGGAATATAAGGTAGAAAGTTTTGGAATAGATGACTTAGAACATACAGATGAAGCACCTCCAATAGGTTAAATTTTATTAGTAAGTAGTCGTGGTAGATTTAAAACTGCTACGATTACTTATTTGTTCTACGAAAAAAGGCCACCTTCTCGTGGTGTAGAATGTTAAGAGTTAAAAGTCCTCACTATGATAACGACTATTTTAACCAACCAAGAGCCTTTTATTTTTGTTAATAACTTTTCACTCAGAATTTTTTTATGTCAATTAATTTTCTTATATTACCTATATGAATAAAAACTACACAGAATTATTAAATAGTCTAAAAAACGACGAAATGCCCAAAGGAGCAGACGACAGAATTTTAATTATTGACGGCCTAAATACTTTTATCAGAAGTTTTGTTGTTGTACCAACAGTAAACGATAACGGAATACATGTTGGTGGAATTACTGGTTTTCTAATGTCTATAGGATACGCCATTAGAAATATTAAACCAACAAGAGTTATTATATGTTTTGATGGTAAAGGTGGAAGTCAAAAGCGCAGAAAGCTTTTTCCAAACTACAAATCTAGTAGAAGAGTAAAACATAGGATGACTAGAATAAACGAATTTAATAGTGTTGACGACGAAAGAATTGCGATGGCTCAACAACTTCAACGTCTAGCTGAATATTTAGAAACTTTACCTGTGACAGTATTATCTCCGGAAAATATAGAAGCTGATGATGCAATGGCTTATATTTCTCAACAAGTATATCCTAAAAGCCAATGTATTATTATGTCGACTGATAGAGATTTTTTACAACTAGTTGATGATAGAGTACAAGTTTGGTCTCCAACAAAAAAGAAGTTTTATTTTAAAGAAACAATAAAAGAAGAATTTAACATATATTCTAAAAACTTTTTAATGTATAGAGTACTAACTGGAGACAGTTCAGACGATATACCTGGAATAAGAGGAGCTGGATCTAAAACATTAATGAAACGGCTTCCGATACTATTTGATGAAAAGAAAATACAATTAAATGATATATTTAACTATATAGAAGAATCTAATGATGGAACAAAACTATCTGCAGATATTTTAAAAAGTAAAGATATGTTAGAATTAAACCATCAATTAATGCAATTAGATGAAGTAGATATTCCAGGTAGAACAAAACAATCTATACTAGAAATTGTACAAAAACCAATATCAAAGTTAACGCAAATAAAATTTCTATCTATGACTTTAGATGATACACTTAACTTAAATATAAAAAACCCGCAGTTGTGGCTTAAAGATACGTTTGGCAAGCTTGATGTATTTGCTAAAAGAAAAGATAATGAAAGTAAGTAAATTAAGCGATTTTGGATACTCATTCCAAATAAAACTAATATCAGCCTTATTTAAGGATAAGTTGTTTTTACAACAAATAATAGATATATTAGATGGAAGCTACTTTGATTCAGAAGCAAACATAGTTATACTAGATATAATTAAAGACTATTTTAAAGAATATAAAACTACACCTACTTTAGAAGCAATGAAAATTAAAATTGTAGAGATGGAAAATGACCTTCTTGCAAAAAGTATTGCTGATAATATAAAGGCTGCATTTTCAAATCTAGAAGCTGACGATCTAGATTATGTAAAACACAAGGCACTAGAATTTTGCAAAAATCAAGAAATAAAAAAAGCCATTGTTGAATCTGTTGAATTATTAAATAGTGGAAATTATGACGAAATAAAAGCTAAAGTTGATAATGCAATGAAAGCTGGTGTAGAAAAAGATATGGGACATGAATATGCAGAACATATTGATGAAAGATATTTAGAAAGCGTAAGAAATACGGTTACAACTGGGTGGGATGCAATAGATGATATTGCTGATGGAGGTTTAGGCAAAGGAGAATTAGGAGTAATGGTTGCTCCTGCTGGTATTGGTAAATCTTGGGCTTTAGTAAACGTTGGTGCAAATGCAGTAAAGGCAGGATTAAATGTTATACACTATACTCTTGAACTTAATGCAGCCTATGTAGGATTAAGATATGACTCAGTATTTACAGGAATTCAGGCCCAAGAATTAAAATATAATATTGATGACGTTAAGAAAAAAGTTGAAACTTTAAAAGGAGATCTAGTTGTAAAATATTATCCAACAAAAGCAGCAACTGTAAATACGTTATCGGCCCATATTCAAAGATGTACTGCTCTAGGCAAAAAACCTGATTTAGTTATAGTAGATTATGCTGATCTTTTAAGAGGACATGGTAGAGAAGTACGATTAGAACTAGGTAATATCTACGAAGATCTTAGAGGATTAGCAGGTGAATATGAAATACCAGTATGGACAGCATCCCAAGCAAATAGATCTGCTTTAGAAGATGATATTATTGGAGCTGAAAAAATAGCAGAATCATATAGTAAAATAATGACTGCAGATTTTGTTTTATCTTTAAGTAGAAAAATAGAAGATAAACTTGCAAATACAGGTAGATGGCATGTTATAAAAAATAGATTCGGTCCAGACGGCATAACTTTTCCAAGTAAAATGAATGCAAGTAATGGTCAAATAGATATACATGTAGACACATCTATACAAGGAAAAGAAACAACAAAAGAAATGGATAATCACAACGAGTATCTAAGAAAAATGATGAAAAAGAAGTTCGACGAAATGAATTGATATATGTATATATCTATATTTATTAGTACGACTGGTTTAGTAACCAGTTATTTTTTTCAATAATGGTTTAGTAGGAGAGACAAATGGAAGTATCAAATGAAATATTATCAAACATAACTGTGTACATGAAGTATGCAAAATTTAATGAAGAAAAAGGTAGAAGAGAGACTTGGAAAGAGTTGGTGACAAGAAATAAAAAAATGCATCAAAAAACTTTTCCAAATTTAAGTGAAGAAATTGAAGAAAAATACAAATTAGTATATGATAAAAAAATACTTCCGTCAATGCGTAGTTTACAGTTTGGTGGTAAGCCAATTGAAATTAGTCCAAATAGAATTTACAACTGTGCATATTTACCTATAGATTCTATTGATGCTTTTAGTGAAACAATGTTTTTATTGTTAGGCGGAACAGGGGTTGGATACTCTGTACAAAGGCACCATGTTGAAAAGCTTCCAGCAATACAAAAACCATGGCCAAAAAGAAAAAGAAGATTCTTAATTGGAGATTCTATTGAAGGATGGGCAGATGCAATTAAAGTTCTTATGAAATCATACATGAATGGAGGCGGTAGTAAAGTTGAATTTGACTTTTCAGACATTAGACCTAAAGGTGCAATGCTTGTAACGTCAGGAGGTAAAGCTCCAGGTCCTCAACCCCTTAAAGAATGCATTTTAAAGGTAAAAGGTATATTAGAATTAAAAGAAACTGGAGAGCAATTAACTACTTTAGAAGCCCATGATATCGTATGTCATATTGCAGATGCAGTTCTTGCTGGCGGTATTCGTAGAGCAGCATTAATTAGTTTATTTAATGCTGATGACGACCAAATGATTAGTTGTAAAAGTGGTAATTGGTGGGAATTAAATCCACAAAGAGGTAGAGCAAATAATTCTGCAGTTTTAATGAGACATAAAATTACTCAAGAATTTTTTATGGACTTATGGAAACGTGTAGAACTATCAGGAGCTGGTGAACCAGGT
>TARA_R110002020_G_scaffold57596_4_pt1 | contig 37310 bp, 35 predicted proteins | sample TARA_R110002020 | Tara Oceans TARA_R110002020 (sample SAMEA4396489) | marine metagenome | biome: Westerlies Biome; feature: [MES] marine water layer (ENVO:01000295) within the mesopelagic zone...; material: water (ENVO:00002006), including particulate matter (ENVO:01000060) such... | reverse complement strand
GCCCGCCGCTAATATGATAGGGGCGGAAAACACCGGCGTATCAGTGGTGATGAGTGGGCTGGACCTGGAGCGCGCCATGGTTGCGTCAATATGCGTGGGTATGGCCGAACGGGCATTGGAACTGGCGCTGGAATACTCGCAGCTGCGTGAGCAGTTCGGCAAGCCGATTTCACAGTTCCAGATGATGCAGTCCAAACTGGCCGAAATTTATGTCGATGTCGAAAGCGCGCGCGCCATGAGCTATCGAGCACTGGCGGCTTGTGCTGGCCTGCCAAAGGGCGCGGGCGGACGCGGCGAGATTCACAAACTGACAGCCGCCGCCTGCCTTTATGCCGCCGAAGCCTTCAACCGGTCTGTCACAGCAGCCTGCCACATCCATGGTGGGTCCGGCTATATGCAAGACACCGAGATCAACCGCCTGTACCGCGCCAACAAGCTGTTGGAAATTGGCGCAGGCACCAGCGAGGTGCGCAAGATCATCATCGCCGAAGAACTTTTGCGCGGATAGGAGCAAGAACATGACCACGCATCTGCGCAACAACGCACCCAGCCACTTTGTCACCACCGACCAACAGGCCCTTGCCGATCAGGCCTACCGGTTTTTCCAGTCTGAATTCCATCACCTGAACGCCGAAATGGATGACACCGACGACCTGCCCGCATCGGTTTTCCCGAAGCTGGGTGAGATGGGGTATCTTGGCCTGAATGTCTCGCCCGAATTCGGCGGCGCCGGGCTCGATTTCACATCGGCTTGTGTCATCACCGAGGAGCTGTCGCGTGCAAATGCCGCGATCGGCCTTAGCCAGGTCGCGCATGACAATCTGTGCGTCAACAACATCTATCGTAACGCCAATGATGAACTGCGGCGCAAATACTTGCCGGGGCTCTGTGCGGGCAAACTGATCGGTGCATTGGGGCTGACGGAACCGGGTGCCGGGTCGGACGCCCTAGGCTCGATGCGCACCACCGCACGTAAGGATGGCGACGATTATGTGCTGAACGGCACCAAAATCTATATCACCAACGGTCCGATCGCGGACATCATTCTTGTCTACGCCAAAACCTCGCCCGAAAAAGGTGCCAAGGGGATTTCTGCGTTCATCGTTGAAGCGGAGACACCCGGCTTCAAAGTCGCTCAAAAGCTGAACAAAATGGGCTTTCGCGGCTCGCCTACCGGTGAGTTGGTTTTTGATGAGTGCCGTGTCCCCGCGAAAAATATGGTGGGCCTGCCCGATACCGCCGTTGCCATCACCATGAGCGGCCTTGATCTGGAGCGCGCGATTGTTTGTTTTAACGCAATGGGTATTGCCCGCCGTGCGCTGGAAATTTCCATCGACTATGCCAAGACGCGCCAACAATTCGGAAAGCCAATCGCCAATTTCCAGATGGTTCAGGCGATGCTGGCCGACATGTACACCGAAATCGAAGTGGCCCGTACCCTGTCCTATCGCACCGCAGCGATGTGTGAAGGTCTGGAGGAGGGTGCGGGTGGGCGCGGTGAGATTCACAAATTGACCGCTGCAGCAATTTTCAAAGCTGCTGCGGCGACATCGTTTGTGCTGGACAAAGCGGTGCAAATCCACGGTGGCGCCGGCTATATGCGCGATACCGAGGTGAACCGGCTTTACCGCACCGGCCGGGTTCTCGAGGTCGGTGCAGGCACGCAGGAAGTGCGCAAGCTGATCATCTCTGGCGAACTTCTTAAAAACTGACGGGCTAGCAACATGATTTCACAGACACACCCACGTTATGCACCCGACCTGATGGCCGGCCAGGTGGCGCTTGTCACCGGATCGGGCTCTGGCATGGGGCGGGCAACCGCGCTGGAAATGGCCAGTTGCGGGGCGCGTCTTGCCCTGTTTGCACGCCGGTCGGAACCATTGGAGGAAACCGCCGAAATGATCCGCGCGCGTGGCGGCGAAGCCTTTGTCGTGCCCGGCGACACCCGCGACGAGTCCACCATCGAAGCCGCAATGTTGAAGATCAAGGACCACTACGGACAGTTGGACGTGCTAGTCAACAATGCAGGCGGCCAATATATCGCCGCGGCCCGCGACATCACCAACAAAGGGTTCGAGGCGGTGATCCGCAACAACTTGATCGGATCATGGCAGATGACGCGTGCGGCGGCGGATCATTTCATGTTTGAACGCGGCGGGTCAGTAGTGTTCGTCACAGCGATTTCCGCTCGGACCGCGCTTACTGGATTTACCCATACCGTTGCGGCACGTGCGGGTGTCACCGGCATGATGAAAACGCTCGCTGCCGAGTGGGGCGAGTATGGCATCCGCCTCAACTGCGTCGCCCCTGGCACGATCAAGACCGAGGCACTTGGCCGCTATCCGATTACGCCGGAGCAATGGCAATTGCTGAACCGGTCGGTCCTGAACCGGATGGGAACAGCCGAGGATATCTCGGGCATGATCATCTACCTTGCCTCCAGGCTGGGAGGCTTCATCACTGGCGAGGATATCTATGTCGATGGCGGCGAAACGCTTCACCTGGGCCACGACGCCCGCGATATGATCAACCCCGAACTGTTTGAACAACGTAAACGCGGCGACGGCAAAGAGTAGCTGCCTCGCATCACACCGAAAAGGAACACAGATGGCCGATCCGATCGTCCTGCTGGACATCAAGGACCGTATTGCAACGGTCACCCTGAACGACCCCGACCGGCGCAATCCTATCACAGGAAACAACATGATCGAGGCAATGCTGGACGCTTTTGATCAGGTCCAGCGCAACCCGGACATCAGCGTGATGATCCTGACCGGAGCAGGGCCGGCCTTTTGCGCTGGTGGCGATATCAAGGCCATGCACAGCAAAACCGATCAATTTGGTCTGCCGCCACTGGATGTCGCGGAAAGCTATATCAACGGGATCCAGCGCATCCCGCTAGCCCTCTATAATCTGGACGTTCCGACAATTGCTGCAGTGAACGGCCCGGCTGTCGGCGCCGGGTGTGATCTGACCATGATGTGCGACATGCGGATCGCCTCGGAAAAGGCGAAGTTCGGCGAGGTCTTCCTCAACTTGGGTATTATTCCCGGCGATGCGGGCAGCTGGTTTCTAATTCGTCGGCTGGGCTATCAGAAGGCTGCGGACCTGACGTTTTCGGCGCGGATGATAGACGCGGCCGAAGCGCTGGACCTTGATATGGTTCTGGAGGTTGTGCCCCATGACGGTCTGATGGCCAGGGCGCGCGAGAAAGCTGCTGTCATTGCCGCCAAGCCGCCGCGCACGGTCCGCACCGCCAAGCGGTTGCTGCGCAATGCCGAGCGCATGGATCTGCCTGATTTCCTGAACACCGCCGCCGCCTATCAGGCACTGATGCACCAAACCGGGGATCACCACGAGGCGCTGTCGGCCTTCCTTGAGAAGCGTCAGCCGACATATTCGGGAGAATAGGGCATGCTGCAATGACTTCCACCAGAGATGCAGAACGGTTTGCCATGATCGCAAACGTCTGGAATTCGAGGGCCAAGGGCCTGATCGCCGAGATGGACTTAAAGATCGAACGCGCCGACCGGCAAGGCGTTGAAATACGGATGCCATTCAACCCGGATTTCTGTCTGGATGAAGAAGGCACAATGTTGCACGGCGGGGTCCTGACAGCACTGCTGGACAGCGCCTTTGGGCTAGCCAACTTTCTGGCGATCGAAGACGTCCAGACAATGGCAACTCTGGATCTGCGTGTCGATTATCTGCGCCCGGCAAGTTCGCGTGCCGACGTTATTGTGTTTGCCAATTGCTACCGGCAGACCCGCCACATCGCGTTCGGAAGCGGAAAAATCTGGTTTGACACCGGAGATTGCGAAGAGGTCGCCCGAGGATCGGCGACCTTTGCCCTGACACGCGGCAAAGGCGGCTTGTTGGACAAAATGAACACAGGAGGTCCCGGCGGATGAAGCTTAGCGACATACAGGCGCGGTGCGATCGTGTGCCGTTCTTTCGTCATCTCGGTTTTTCAGTGACTGAAGCCAATGACACCCATTTTGTGGCAAGAATGCCATTCGAACAGCGTCACATAGGCAACCCCGTGCTTGACACATATCATGGCGGGATAATTGCCAGTTTTATGGAGGCAATTGCCTCTCTGACTGTTTTGGGCGATTTGGCATCGCCCCCGCCAAAACCGATCAACTTGACCGTTGACTATCTTCGACCCGGGCTGCCGGGAACATTGAACACGCGCGCCACGGTCTCGCGCAAGGGGCGGCGCATGGCAAGCGTCGAAACCATTGCCTGGCTGGAAGATGAGGGAAAGCCTGTCGCAAAGGGCCTATTCCACTTCCTGTTAGTCTAATTCAGAAAGACTTCCCGAATTTAAGCGCACCAAGTTACAGAAGGGAGACCAGCTTAACATTAATGCAAGATGTCCTTGATATTCATATTACGATTTTATATCGGGGTAGTTTCAATGGGTCCAATTGAAAAACAAGTGGAATCCCCTGCGAGTGAACCAGCTCCTGTAGAACAGCGTCCACTTCGGCACAAAGTGCTCAAGGGGGCTCATGTCGCCTTCAATAATGAATTCAGCGCAATACCCTGCACACTCCGCGATATGAGCGAAACAGGTTGCCGGATCATTTTTGAGGGAGGCTGGTTCTTACCCGACCGGTTCATGCTTCATGTCGATATTGACGGCTACAAGGTTGATTGCAAGCGCGTATGGCAACGCGGTAGCGAGTGTGGCTGCTGGATCGCGGCATAATCCCGGTCATACCGCCGAAATCCAACCGGAGGTTCCCGGCAGAGTTCGACAAGGAAACCTACAAATGGCGGCATTTGATCGAAAACTACTTTGGCAAACTGAAGGAAAACAGAGGTATAGCAATGCGCTCTTGCAAAACCGACCAGAGTTTCAAAGCCTTCATCTCAATTGCCGCAACGCTCATTCACACAAGGTAAACGTCAACAGCCCCTAGCTAACGAAGTCTCGTTGGCGGCCGACCTTGCCCGACAACAGTAAGGCCAGCACCACCCCCGCCACCGCCAGCCCCAGAAGGTCACTGAGCCAGCCGGGGATGATCAACGCCAGCGCAGCGATACCGAGAACTATCCTCAGCGTGATCGGGATCGGGGCCATTAGATATCCGATTGTCGCCAGGGTCAGGGCTGCCACTCCCAGCATGCTGGTTACCACCGCCAGCACGATCCGTAGCGGGCTGCCGTCCAGCAAAAGTACAGGATCTGTCACAAAGAGAAACGGCACCAGAAAGAGGCTGAGCGAGAGCAGGATCGCATGCCCCGCCGTCGGGATCACAGACCCCCGGCTGATCGCGCAAGCCGCAAACACTGCAGAGGCGACGGGAGGCGTTATCGCCGCGAGGCAGGCAAAGTAGTAGATGAACAGATGCGCTGGTAGAACCTCGAGACCGAGCCGCCCGAGAGGCGGACCCAACACAGCTGCGGCGACGGCATATGCCGCCGGAGTCGGCATGCCCATGCCCAGCAGAATGGCAACGCCCATGGTCAACACGAGCGACAGGATCAAGTTGCTTTGCCCAAGGCTGACGATGATCTGCGAAAGCGTGACGCCAAGTCCTGTAAGGTTGATCACGGCGACAATGATCTGCGCTGCGGCGATGATCATGCCAACATAAGCGACATTGCGGGCCGACAGATCAAAGGCGCGCGCGAGGACGGTCGCAGGTGCCTGTGCATCAGGATCGTCCTTGCGCTCAAGCCGACGCAGAACAGCCTGCACGAAAAAGAGTGCGACCGCCACAGTGATGGCAAAGAGCACAGCATACTGAACCGTGAACCGCGCAATCACCAGCCCGACGAGCGTACCAATGGGCAGCAGCAGCGCCACCAGTGCCAGCGGTGCATATGCGACGGCGCGGCTGGGGATCATGTCGGCAGGGATTGGCTTCAGCCCGTTCTTGCCTGCAAAGAGCCAGACGGCAAGTAGCAACCCGATATAGAATAGGGTGGACGGAATGAGCGCCGCGACGGCAACGTCGAGATAGGAAATGCCAAGCAACTCGGCCATCAGGAAGGCGCCAGGTCCCATGATCGGCGGCATGAATTGCCCGCCGGTGGAGGCGACAGCCTCGATCGCGCCAGCCAGATTGCGCGAGAACCCGAGACGGCGCATAAGCGGAATCGTGAGAACACCGGTGGAGGCGACATTGGCCACGGCGCTGCCGTTAATCATCCCCATAAAGGCGCTGCCGATGACGGCGACCATACCCGCACCACCGCGAAACGCGCCGCCGATGCGCAATGCGATGTTGATGAAAGTGTTGCCTGCGCCACTTGCATTGAGGATCTCGCCAAAGACCAGAAAAAGTGCCACGATGCTGGCGGAGATGCCGATCAGCATGCCAGTCACGCCCTGGCTGCCGAGATAGAAACTGAAAATGAGCCGGTCGAACGACAGCCCGCGATGGCCGAAGGTTCCGGGTATCCACGGGCCCAGCACCGCATAGCCCACGAACACCGCTATCAACGCCACAAAACCCCAGCCGAGAGCACGGCGGACGGCCTCAATGAGGCCGGCAAACATGATCGCGCCAAGGATGCGCTCCGGCCAAAGATAGGTGAACCAGTTCGACAGCAAGATCGCGTCGCTTCGTATGACGAGGTAGAGTGTCGCGACCGTCACTGACGCAATGGTCAGCGCGTCAATCCAGCGCCATGGTCGTGGGAGCGGTTGAAAACAGAGCGTCAGGATGATCGCACCGCCCAAATGGACGCTGCGCAGAATGTGGCTGCCAACAATCCCGAGCCCTGCCGCCGCAAGGTGAAACAGCACCCAAGCGATGGCCAGCCCGAGCAGGATGCGTGCCGGCGCCGTCCGGGGCCTTATCAGCCTGGACGACGCCACTTCTGTAAGTGCCCTGTCGCTCAAGGCGTCAATCCTGGGCCTTGAGGTTGTCCGGCACGGTATAGCCCGCCTCTTCCAGATATCGGATCACTCCCTTGTGGAGCGGTGCCACCGCCGCGTCGATGGTCAGTTGCGCCGCATCGATCGTCTTGGCCGGCGCATATACTTCGGAAGCCGCCTGCTTGCCTGCATCCGAGAACACAGCCTTGGCGATCTGGTAGGCTGTTTCCTCGTCGAGGTTCGTCGTGGTGTTGATGCCGATCGCCGTCTGGAGCGTCGTCACTTCGTCCTCGGTCTTGCCATAGAATTCACCAGGGATGTTTTTCGCAGCGCTGAAGAATGGATAGGCATCGATCACCTTGTCGCGCTGCTCTTCGTTCAGGGACAGGAAGACGAGGTCACGCGCCGATGCGGCCTGCTGGATATACCCATCAGGATGATTACCGCCCTTCACGAAGCCTACGATCTGCCCGTTCTGGAACGCGTCAAGCGCATCGCCGCCTTCGGCCCTCAGCCAGTCTGGCGTGATGCCGATGGTTTCCATGATTTGCTCTACCTGCCGCTCGGTAGAGGTGCCGCGCCCGCCGGGGTTGAACGGCTGGTCAGCGAGGGCATCGACACTATCAATGCCGGCGTCGGCGGCGACCACAAAATTGAGCGGCAGCGGTGCGAAATAATAAAGGGTGCGCAGGTTTTCGGCTTTGCCGCTAAATGGTGCCACGCCGTTCATCGCGGCGAAGTCCGATGATGTCACCGAAATGCCCATGTCGACTTCGTCCCGCAACAGGGCCTCGGTCGAAACCTCCGCGCCGCCCAGTTCGCGCACGTTGATGTTGACGTCCTCAACCGCGGTGTTGAGGAAATTGGTAATCCCGACTTGGTAGGCATAAAACGACGACGCGCTGTGTGTCGCGCCCATCGTGAGCCTTTCCTGCGCTTGTGCGGCGCCCGCAGTCATCAAGACGGCAACAATTGCCGCTTTCTTAAGGATATTGGTCATCGTGGTCTCCTCCCATTGTGGTTTCAGTGCGCCCGCAAGGTTGCGAGCAGTCGATCGTAAGATGTAGTAAGCGTGCCCTGCAGAATTTCGCTGTCAGATTTCAGCGTCTCCTGTACTTGCCGGTGGATCAGCGCCTGCAGGTGGTAGCGCCGCCGGCTGGCATGCGAGAGCGTTTGGGGGCGGTTTCCCTTGAGCCAGGCGCGGTGATCGTCGATGGCCAGACTGAGCATTTCGACGCCCGCTCCACTGGATTCAGTCAGGACCACCGGCACATCGCGACCGTCGCGTTTACGCAGAACGGCAGACAGATCGGATGCCATCCGCCGCGCTCCGGGCTGGTCGGCCTTGGTCACGACGACAATATCGGCCATTTCAAGAAGGCCCGACTTCATCGTCTGCACGCTGTCACCGGCGTCTGGCGGTACGATGACCACGAGGACATCGACGACTTCACGCACCGCCACTTCGGATTGCCCAACCCCCACTGTTTCGAGAACGATCTCGTCGAAACCGTGGCTTTCCAATAAGGTCAGCAGGTCCACGATATTGTCACACAGGCCGTTCCGCGCCCCTCGGCTCGACAGCGAACGTAGGTAAAGCCCCGGCAGATCCGCGATCGCATCCATTCTGATCCGGTCACCGAGGATCGCGCCGCCGCTGACAGGGCTTGAGGGATCGATGGCCAACACCGCCAGCGTGGTGTCTAACCCTTCGCCCAGCCGTTCGGTCACCAGCGTGTTGATCAGGGTGGACTTGCCGCCGCCCGGAGGCCCGGTGATGCCAATGCGGAAACCGGCGGGTGCCTCGCTGTCGCCGATGGTGTCCAGAACCTCCTTCACCGGGGCATTAGCGATGCGGGTCAGCTCGCGTGATATCTGCCGTCGCGGGAGTGGCAATCCTCTGGTCATGCCCTGCCCCCTAACCCAAGAGCAGGGCGTTATGTTCGCCCAAGGCAGGGGGCGCCCGGAAACTGGGAACCTCGCCGACAATCTTGATGGCGCTGCCAATCAGGCGCAGCTTGCCATCGTCCACCGGTATTTCGATCACCATGTCCCGCGAGGCGCTGAGCGGCCCTTCCAGTGCGTCCGGAAGCGTGCAGATCGATGCCACGACCAGCCCCAGCGGCGCAAGCTGTTCGACCCAGGCTTCAGCGGGTTTTTCCATCAGCCGCTTGGCGATCTGGTTCACAACAAGGTCCCGATTGGCCGATCGCCCTGACATCTTGGCAAATCGCGGGTCGTCGAGCCAATCGAGCTCGTTCAGTGAGTTGGCAAAGAGCCGCCAGAACTTGTCGTGGGTGATGAACAGCACGATATGGCCGTCTTGGGTCGGAAAGAGTTGAGCAGGCACGATATAGGGATGGGCGCCATCCTTGATGCGAGCCGTGTGCTCGCCGGTGTTCAGGTAACTGCTGCCCAGATAGTTCAGCTGTGACATCATCGTGTCGTACATCGAGACGTCGACCTGCCCCCCTTTCCCTTCCAGTATCTTGGCGACAAGCCCGAGCGCGCCCATAATCCCGGCGGAGTTGTCCACCGCCGAAAATCCGGGCTTCACCGGCGGACCGTCGGGGTCGCCTGTCAGCAGCAGAACACCCGTCATCGCCTGAATGACATAGTCATAAGCAGGGGAATCCGCATAAGGACCGTCGAGCCCATAGCCCGTCAGTGCCAGACAGGCGAGCGTTGGCTTGACCGCTTTCAGACTGTCATAGGTCAGGCCCAGCTTTTTGATCGCCGCCGGGCGCAGGTTGGTGAGGAGACCATCCGCCATGCCGGCCAGCTTGGCGAGTCCGGCCCTGCCTTCCTCCGACGCGAGATCGAGCGTGACGCTTTCCTTGCCACGGTTGAGCGATGCGAAATAGGTATTATGGCCACCGACACTGTTCGGGCCGATCTTACGACCGATATCGCCTTCGGGAGACTCAACTTTGATCACCCGCGCCCCGAGATCAGACAGCAACATGCCGCAATAGGGTCCGGCCAGCATATGACCAATCTCGATAATGGTTTTGCCTGTAAGGGGACCTGACATCAGGAAAGCTGGCTTTCGATTTCGGCGATCACGGAGTCTATCGTCATTTCGCTGGTAAATATGCCGGACACGCCGGCCGCGCGGAGCGCTTCGAAGTCTTCGTCCGGGATAGTTCCGCCGACGAACACCTTGATGTCGCCGGCGCCTTCTTTCGTCAGCTGCTTGATGACCGAGGTCGCCAATTCCTTGTGGCTGCCCGATAAAATCGACAGACCGAGCATGTCGACGTCTTCATCCACCGCGATCCGCACGATCTGTTCGGGGCTGCGGCGCAGGCCGGTGTAGATCACTTCGGCCCCGGCATCGCGCAGTGCCAGTGCAATCACTTTCGCGCCGACATCGTGACCATCGAGGCCGGGCTTTGCGATCAAGATGCGTTTCTTCTCAAGTGTCATTTTATCAAAACCTTATGGGTTCCTGGAATTCGCCCCATTCTTTTTTCAGCGTTGCGACCATTTCGCCCACGGTGACATAGGCGTGGCAGCAGTCGACCAAATGCGGCATGACGTTTTCAGTGTCAGTCGCGGCGGCGGCCCTGAGGGCTGCGAGGGCCTTGTCCACGGCGGCCTGATCTCGGCGGTCCATGACCCTCGCGTGCTTGTCCAAGACCTGCGTCACGGTTTCGGGATCCTGGCTGAACATCTCGCCCTTGTCGCTTTCGTTCTTGTCGCGACGCCCCACGTTAACGCCTACCACCGGCCGCGCGCCGCTGTCGGTCGCCTGCTTACGCTCCTTGGCGCGCTCGGCGACCTTGGCCTGCAGGTAACCGTCTTCGATGGCTTTCACGACACCGCCGTATTCATCTAGCTCATCCATGATCTGGCCGATTTTTTCCTCCATCTGGTCGGTCAGCCACTCGACGTAATAGCTGCCTCCCAATGGATCGACAGTCCGCGCAATGCCGCTTTCCTCCGCCACGATCTGCTGCGTGCGCAGGGCGATCTCGGCGCTCGTCTCGGTCGGTATCTGGTAGGCTTCGTCGAAGGCGCAGGTAAAGATCGACTGCGCCCCGCCCAACACCGCTGCCATGGTCTCGATGCCGACGCGAACGACATTGTTCATCGGCTGCGCTGCTGTCAGCGATGAGCCGCCACAGACGACGCCAAAGCGAAACTGAAGCGCCTTCTCATCTGTAACCCCGTAACGCTCCGACAGCATCTTGGCCCACATGCGCCGTCCGGCGCGGAACTTTGCGACCTCTTCAAAGAGGTCCATGTGGACATAAAAGAAAAAGCTCAGGCGCTTGGCGAATTTGTTAATGTCCCCGCCGCGCTGCTTGAACTCATCCACGTAAGCCAGACCATTTGCCAGCGTATAGGCCATCTCCTCCGCCGCTGTGCACCCCGCGTCGCGCACATGAGCACCGGCGATTGAGATCGGGTTGAAACGCGGCGTCTGTTCATTCGCGAACAGCACCGAGTCCGCAATCAGCCGCATTGAAGGACGCACCGGGAAAATCCAGGTGCCCCGGGCAACGTATTCCTTGAGGATGTCATTCTGGATCGTGCCGGTCAGTTGTGCGCGCGGTATACCCTTCTTGTCAGCCACAGCGAGGTACATCGCATAAATGATCGCCGCAGTGCCGTTGATCGTGAACGACGTGGAGATCTTCGATAGATCAATCTGATCGAAAAGTATTTCTGCCTCGGCAAGGTTGGACAGCGACACGCCGACCTTGCCGATCTCCGGCATTGCTATCTCGTCACTTGGATCATAGCCGCACTGCGTCGGCAGATCGAGTGCGACAGAAAGGCCTGTCTGCCCCCGATCCAGCAGAAAGCGGTACCGCTCGTTCGTTGATTCCGCCGTGCCAAATCCCGAATACTGCCGGATCGTCCAGAGCCGACCACGATAGCCGCTCTCAAAAATGCCGCGGGTGAACGGAAACTGGCCGGGCTCGCCCAGTGCGATTTTTCCCGCCATCTCCGGTGTTACGCTGACCGGCACCTCAATCCCCGAAGGGGTGTGTGAAAGATGATTGTACGGAGTTTCTTTGGTCGCTGTCTTGGTCATGTCGCCCTCGTCTTACTCAGCAGCCGTTCCACGGCGCGATCGTGATCGGGGTGCGCCCAGGCGAGACCGAAGTTGTGGGTCTCAAGCCTGTCCATTTCCTCCCTGTTGTTCTGGCGCAGATGCAGCGCCATTGCCTTGAAGGACCGCATGACATGCGGCGACTGTTGCCGCATCGGCGCAATGAAAGCTTCCAAAGCATCATCCAGCGACGTCTGGTCATCGGCTGCAGTATTGTAAAGCCCCATCGCGCAGGCCTGCGACGGCTCGATAACTTCCATGCGGGTCATCATATGAAGTGCCGCCGCAGTACCGATGAGCCGCATCAGATCGACACCGCCACCCCAGGCGGACGTGATGCCCAGCTTTCCCTGTATGAAACCGATGCGGGCGTGGGTGGCCGCGATGCGCATGTCGCAGGCCATGGCTAGCTCGGCGCCACCACCCAGAGCGTCCCCGTTGAGCGCAGCCACCACCGGCAGCGGGAAGTTGCGAACAGCACTCAGCGCGCCCTTGGCGTGAGTCGCCATGGCGACGGCGGCCTGTTCGCCCCTGACCGAGGCCAGCTCCGTGAGGTCACCACCAGCAGCAAAACTCTTATGGCCAGCGCCGGTCAGCACGGCCAACCGCAGGTCTGCCTCGTCTGCGGCGTCGTCAAATGCAGCGGCGATGGCATCCAGCGTCGCCATGCTCAATGCATTGCGCTTTTCGGGGCGATTGATGCAGACATGCAACACACCATCGCGCTGCTGGGTTATGACGGGCGAGCTCATCGGAAATCCCCGCTGATGTTTGCGCAGGTTTCCAGTAATGCCTTTTCGATAAGCTCTCGCTTCCGCTGCATCCGCTCGACTGGCCCGGCCACCGCGATGCCGTATGTCTCTGCCGCGATGCGGGCCGGCGCGGCAATGGCCATCACCTCCGCTACGTTCTCACCCAGCGTAATGTAGAGCCCCGCTTCCCGCGCAGCGTCCAGGTCGCGGCGCAGCGCGTCGAGATCGGTCAGCGTATTATCGGTCACCGCCTCCAACGAGAGCGAGCCGATCAACGCTTCTCGATCCCGCGCTGGCGCTTCGCCAAGCATCAACTTGCCTAGGGCGCTGGAATGGAGCGGCTTCATGTCGCCGGGACGCGCACTGTAGCGGATCACATTCGGGCTTTCGACAACGTTCAGATAGACCACCGTGTCCTTCTGTGACGCCCCGAGGATCACCGTCTCAGCCGTCAGGTCCCGCAGGGTAGACATGTGGCGGTCGAAATACTTCGCCACAGGATCGTTTGCCGCAATCGTTTCGCTGATCTGAAGCAGCCGACGGGTGGGGTAATGCTGCCGCGACGACTTGTGGGCGTAGAGATAGCCGCCATCCTGAAGCGCCCGGACGAGCCCGTGACACGTGCTGAGCGGGGTATCGAGAAGATGAGATATCTCACTCAGTGATTGAGGGGTCCCTACAGAGGCAAACGCCTCAAAAAGGCGAACGGCTCGGGTGGAGGATGCTGTTGCGTAATTCATAATACCGAAGATATCTTTCAAATGATGAATAATGTCAAATTTTAAATGCCCCAGACGACAGCATTTTTCTTTCATCGAAAGTTGACTATCCTTCTAATTCTACAGAGCGGCGCCGGTGAGCGGATCACCCTTGTGCCGCGACCCGGCCTTTGATGGTGTTTTTAAGCAGTAGCCACAGTAGCCGCCGTGTTGACTTGGCAACGAAGAGGTCGCGAGCGCGGTGCTGAGCATTTGCTTGAGAATAGCGACGCCGATTGCGGCCTCTGTTTGCGGGGCGTCGACTGATCCGGCATGCAGACTTGACCCTATGCTGCGCTTATATCGGCCCTTGGTTTTCGGGCATCCGCAAGCGCGCATTCGGTTGAGGGTGGCTGCGCAGAGCGCAGCTTCTGTCTGTTGTGCGAGGAATGACCGAGCACGCAGACGCGGGCGAATAACGCCTTTGTGTCGACCCGTCGCGGTTTCAACCAGGATTTGTAAAGTAACAACTTGAATTGATTGTCGCTGCCATTGCGAAAAACATCACACCCAAGTCGTGGTCTGTCGTGTCGCTTCGCACATAGTAAACGACAGTCAGGCTGAGATCCTGTTGCGGCGCAATCAAGCCAGATCTGGGACGACGGTTTGGAAAGCCCACATTAATGGCATGTTCGGACGCACGTAAATTCTTTTCTACCGTGTTGCAAAGCGGCTCAAAACCGGCGAATGGCTGATAGTCATCACCAACTGCTCCGACCCGAAGCAAGCGCTCAATCACTGTCGCAAGAGATGGCGCATCAAATGTCTGTTCGGCGACATCAAAACCCTTGGGCTCAACCTGGAGCAGACACGCATCGATTCACCCGAAAAACGCGCCTCGCTCATCGCCATTGTGGCGCTTGCCATGGTTTGGGCCTATCGCTGCGCAACAATCAAAATGGGCATGATGGCCGACGAAAAGCCTACGGGCGCCGCGAAAAATCATGGTTCCACATCAGTTTCGACGCGCTCCGGCAATGACTCGACCTAGCCCCCCCACAAAGCCATCCAGGCGTGGAGTCGAGAATGCCGCATCGATTCAATTCAAACCAAGGATTACATATGAATTGCGTACTGTGTGCGAAGCGACACGACAGACCACAGCTTTCGAGCCATGCTTTACGCAGTGGCAACGGCAATCAATGCAAGTTGTTACTCAACAAACCCCAGTATGCTCTCAGGACCAGTTCATCAACTTTGATATCGTCGCAATCCGGTCAGGCAGGTTTTCGCCGGCGAAGGCGCGGTGCACGCGCCGCCCCAAGGTCAGCAGAGAGGCGTTTTCGGCATAGAAATCAAGCCGCTCAGCGAGGCGAGCAGCGTCGTCTTCAGGCACAATCTCGGATACAAGGCCAAGGTTCAGGGATTCGGTCGCGCCGATAATCCGGGCACTGGCACATAGATCATAAGCGATCGAGTTTGTCACGCGTTCCAAAAGCACCGCATGTATCAACGCCGGATACATCTTGTGACGCATTTCCGGGGCGCCGAAGGACAGGTTGGACGATGCGATGACGATGTCGGCCAGTGCCGCTATCATGGCGCCGGTCCCGAGCGTGAAGCCATGGACGGATGCGATGACAGGAACCGGGCAGGCGCAGACGGTTTCCACAAGCGATCTAAGGGCATCGATGTGTTCTTTCTGCGCGTCAGGGCTCTGTTGAAACTCCTCCAGATCAGAGCCAACGCAGAAGGCCCGCTGGCCGTTGCCCCGGATCACCACCATCCCCGTGGTCGCATCCGCTGAGCGGATCGCCTCTGTCAGCGCCCGTATCATGGCACCACTGGCGGCGTTCAGCTTTGCCGGCCTGTCGAGCGTGAGTATCAGTCGATCCTGTTCTGCTTCGCAGATGACGCCGTCGGTCACGATTCTGCCTCCCCGTTGTCTTGGACCTTATGGTCCCTTACGACCAGTCGCTGCGGACTGGCCGCATTCGATTGAACCAATGACCTATTCAGGTGATGTCGCCGTTTACCTGTAGGACAAAGCGCCCATGCGAAGAACCGTCTTCCATCATCCGATGGACCTTTGCGGCTTCATCGAGCGGGAATATCCCGTCCACCTCCACGCCCAGATGATCGTCAGTGATCAGCTTACAGACCTCGCCGACTTCGTCGTGCGTACAACTTTTGGTGCCGATCAGGCTGATTTCCTTCAGTATGAAATGTGCGGGCTTTATCGAGGCAGGCTGCCCCTCGATGTTTCCGATGAGGACGATAGCGCCGCCATTGCGGACAGCATGAACGCTTTCTCCCAAGCTGGCGCCGCCGACAATCTCCATAACGAGATCGACCCCGCGCCCCCCCGTAGCTTTCTTCGCGGCGGCCGCGAACTTGCGGTCGCGGTTGACGATCACCTCGCTTGCGCCGAACTTGCGCAACAGATCCTGCTTGTTTGGCGAACTGGTTACCGCGATCACCGTGATACCCAAGTGGCGCGCCAGTTGCAGCAGATGCAGCCCCACGCCCCCGCTTGCCCCGGTTACAAGAACAGTCTGCTGGGTCGAGGCGCGGCCACGTGTCAACAGGGCGTGGTAAGCCGTGCCATAGGTACAGGTGATCACAGCTGCGTGTTCCAATGGCAGACCGTCCTCAACCGGCAAAATCATCTTCTCATTCACCAGAACGTATTCGGCGTAGCCGCCGTCGAAGTCTTCGCCAAGAAACTGCGGCCGGTGCGTCGTGCACAGTGCTGTATTACCCTCGTTGCAGTTCATGCAATCACCACAGGACTGGTAGATCATGGTCATTACTCTCTGACCAACGCTCAGATTCGAGACACCTTCTCCCAACTCGGCTATCCGCCCGCTCACTTGGTGACCAAGGGTGATCGGAAGGGAGATCGACGGAAAAGCTCCGCTGCGGGTCAGCAAATCATGCCTGCAGACGCCGCAATAGGCGACGCGGATAAGCACCTGGCCCGGCCCTGGCTGCGGGCGGCGTAGTTCACGCGGAACGAGCACTTCGGGTCCGCCGAAGTTTTCGACGACGACGGCCCGCATTGTTTCTTCCTTAGTGATTGTCTTCATGATCCACGTCCTTTGCTGGCACCCAGGTTAAGATTAGAGTTGACGTTGCAAACGTGCGAAGCGGCGGAGGGTTCTTGAACCGCGAGGTACTGCCGCAGCCTTAGAACAGACTTACCCACGAAGCGTCGCGTGACCGTTGTTGAGGACAACCACATTGCGACTTGCCACTTGAGTGCGGAAGAACAATTCGCCGCCTTCTTTCCAGACGTAGGTGGTCAGCGTCTCGCCAGGGAAGACCGGCGCAGAGAATCGTACCGAGATGGAAGACAGCGCAGAGGGATCATAGTCCACCACCCGCAGCAGCGCATGACCGGCTACTCCCATTGTAGCCAACCCGTGGAGGATGGGTCGATCGAAACCTGCCGCGCGCGCGACCGCAGGCTCGGCATGCAAAGGGTTAAAATCGCCGTTAAGCCGATACAACAGCGCCGCCTGTGGAAAAGTAGGCAATTCGATGGACACGTCCGCCGGCCGCTGAGGTAATTGTGGGGCAGGATTGACCGGTCCGCTTGGACCGCCAAAGCCCCCGTCGCCGCGACAAAAGGTGGTGTTTGTCAGTGTCGCGAGCAGTTCGCCATTCTCCGCATTCGTCAGCTCTCGCTCGGTATACAGCAACGCCCCTTTTTCGGCGCCCTTGTCAACGATACCAGTGACGCGGGTGCGACCGATGACTTCTCCCTCCGACGGCAGGGGTCGATGAATCTGTATGCCTTGCTCGCCATGCAAGAGCCGCACCCAGTCCACACCGGTCTCCGGGTCCTTCAACCAGAAGCCGGGATAGCCCAGAACCACTGGATAGGTCGGAAGGACCTGATGCGATTTTTCATACACAAATCGAAGTTGGTTCTCATCCAGCGGGTCGCTTCCGAGACCGATCCCCAATGCATAGAGGATCGCATCCCGCTGGCTGATGCGCTGCCGTACTTCCGGAAATTTCCAGTACAACAGGCGGTCATAATCAATGCTCATGGCTTCCTCACATCGGATCCCAAGGGAACACCTCGGAGGATGTTTCAAGGGCAAAGAAATTCGGCTTCATGGCGGGGAGAACGCGCTCCACGATCGATTGCGGCGTCCAGCCATCGGCGGTGTGCATGCCGCGAACGGGCCGCGGCTGGCTCATCAGAAAAATCTCGTTGCCCCGCACGGCGAAAATCTGGCCACTGACATCGCTGGCCGCTTCGCTTGACAGGCAGACCGCCATCGGCGCGATCTTCTTCGGCTCAAGTTTCTTGAGTTTCTCGACCCGAGCCTGCTTGTGTTCGCTGTCTGTAGGAATTGCCCCGATCATCCGGCTCCAGGCGAAAGGTGCGATGCAGTTCGAGCGGACATTGTACCGCTGCATGTCAATGGCGATCTGGTGGGACAGTCCCGCGATGGCGAGCTTCGCCGCGCCGTAGTTCGCTTGCCCGTAGTTACCAATCAGACCCGAAGTCGAGGTCATGTGGACGTAAGCACCAGAGTTCTGCTTCTTGAAATGGGGCGCCGCGGCTCGCGAAACAAAGAACGTACCATGCAGATGCACGTCAATCACCGCGCGCCACTCTTCCTCGCTCATGTTGAAAAACATCCGGTCGCGGAGGATGCCGGCGTTGTTCACGATCGCATCGATTCGGCCAAAACTATCCAACGCCGCGGTCACGATCTGCCCGGCGGAAGATTGCTCGGCAACGCTATCCTTGCTGGCGACCGCCCGGCCGCCCGCGGCCTGGATTTCCCGCACGAGTTCGTCCGCCGGGTCTTCGCCAGAGTCGCTGCCATCGACATTCGCACCTATGTCATTCACCACCACGGCGGCGCCACTCCGGGCCATCTCAAGGGCAATTTCCCTTCCGATTCCACGCCCTGCTCCGGTCACGACGACCACTTTTTCATCCATCAAAGACTCGTTCTGCATCTCTCTTCTTCCCTTGTATCTTATTGTTTAATTCAGAGTACGTCCGCCGTTCCCAGTATCGAGGTTACCTGGCTTGACAGCACGCCTCCATTGCCATGGGCCACGGCAGTCCGGGCGTTGGCCACCTGCCGGTCGCCCGACTCGCCCCTAAGCTGCTGCACAGCCTCGATGACGGTGAAAATCCCGTACATTCCCGGATGACAGCACGACAGGCCGCCACCGTTGGTATTGACTGGCAGCGCGCCGCCGGGGGCGATCCTGCCATCGCGGACGAAGGCTCCGCCTTGCCCCTTCTCGCAGAAACCGAGGTCCTCGAGAAACAGCAAGGTATTGATGGTGAATGCATCATAGAGTTCTACGACGTCGATGTCCGACGGCCGAAGTCCAGCCATTTCAAAGGCCCGCGGCCCCGAGTCTGCTGCAGCTGTGGTCGTCAGATTGGCCATACAGGAGATCTGGCGATGAGTGGTCGCGCCAGCGCATCCCAGTACGAAGACTGGCTCTTTGGGAAAGTTCTTGGCGCGCGCTCTCCGCACGAGGATCACCGCCCCACCGCCATCCGATACCAAGCAGCAATCCAGCAGGCCGAGCGGATCACTGATCTGGCGCGCGTTCAAAACGTCGTCGATAGAGAGCGGATCGCGTTTGACAGCCAAAGGGTTCAATTGCGCCCATTTGCGCGCCGCGACCGCGATTTCCGCAAGATCCTCGCGACGGGTGTCAAATTCGTGCATGTGCCGCGCGGCCGCGAGGGCATAACTCGAGATCGGATAGCGCGGCTCATAGGGCACTTCGTAGGGTTGGGTTTCGCTCATTGTCTTGAGCTTGCCAAAACCCGAACCCTGATTGCTGCCATAGCAAACCAGCGCGACATCGCACAGCCCGGCATTGAGAGCCAATGCGGCATTGAGGAGGTGCCCTACGAACGAGGACCCGCCCACCATGGTCGTGTCCTGGAATTTCGGTTTCAGGCCGAGATATTCGGCCACCGATAAAGATGGCAAGAAGTGATAGGACGAACCGGTAAACAGCCCGTCGATGTCTCCGAGCTTCAACCCGGCATCGTCCAGAGCGCGATGAACAGACTCAGCCAGGATTTCCATGGCAGTTCTTTCCGGGGCTGACGGCAGACCGCTCAAACCCACGCCGACGATCGCGGCGGCACCTCGAAGTTGGTGAGACATGGTGTTTTTCTCCTTAAGCGGGAACAAAGGTCAGTACATTTCCCGATTTCGTCTCGACGATCCGCGCCTTGACATCCATACCGATGCGCACGGCAGCGGGGTCGATCTCCTCGACGCGGCTCATCAACCGAACGCCTTCCTGAAGATCAATGAGCGAAACATCATAGTCGCCGCCTTTCTCTGGTCTACGCCGCACAACTGTAGTCGAATGGACTGTCCCGCGGCCGTCGATCGGCGTCCATTCCAGCCGCGGACCACCGCAATGGGGGCACAGGACGCGCGGCATAAACACATGGTTGCCGCACGAGGTGCATTGCTGGATAGCAAAGCGCCCTTCCTCCAAAGTTCTGGCATGTACAAAATCCGGACCTGGGCCGGTGAAATTGTCAGTGTCGTCCATGAATGTCTTCTCCTACAAATTACCGATTCGTACAGGCCTGCATCTCAGGCGCCTGATCGGATCAGTATTTTTCCTTTTCCAGCCGCTCAGCAGCCATCTTCCGCAGTTGGCCACGCTGAATTTTCATGCCGTTGGCGCTTTCGGTCACTGGAAACTGATCCACTACCCAAACGCGCGCCGGGACTTTGAAGGCCGCCATCAACCGGCCGGTTTCGGCGATCACTTGGTCAGGATCGGGCGAGGCCCCGGGCGCTGGGATGATGAACGCTGCGCTACGCATTTTGCCCTCCAGTGTGACAGCGATCACTTGCGCGTCCTCGACGCCCTCGATTTCTTTGAGAACGTCCTCGACCTCGCCTGGATTGACCAGAAAACCCGATAGCCGCATCGCATCATCGATGCGCGCTTCGTAGACGAAACTGCCATCCTCGCGCAGCATTCCCATATCGCCGGTGCTGTAAAAGCCTTCGGCATCAATCGCCTTCGCCGTCGCGTCAGGGTCGTTCCAGTATCCGGTGAAATTGCTGGGCGCACGAATCTCGATGATACCGTTTTTGCCCGCGGGCAGCAGTTCGCCAGTTTCGACATCTCGGATCCGGACGTGAGCCTCGGGGGAAACCGGAACGCCACCGGCCTTGATCTGTTCGTCAAGCGGAAGATGGTCAGGCTGTTTTGAAAAGAGGGCGTTGACCTCGCTCGCTCCGTACATTCCAGTCATAGGCACGCCGCGGCTCCAGGCATCGCGCGCGAGTTCGGATGCGCCGGCTTGAAGCGCCGCAAAGCCGACGATGCGCGCCGCCGGCATTGGTTTTTCCTCGGTGGCACTCTCCAGAATGCGGCGAAACATCTCGTCCGATCCGAAGGCATGGGTGATGCTATGCTTCTTAATCAGCTCAACCGCTTCCTTGCCATCAAAGGCCTCCATTAGGTAGACGGTTGCCCCGCCGGCAAGAGCCGCAAGAACGGGGTTGAGGCCAAAGACCCCGCACAGAGGCAGCGCGCCCAGCAATCGAGCGCCGTCCTCGGCAAAGCCAAACGCGCGCGACAGATTCCCAGTGTGAGAGGATAGTGTGCGTTGTGTATGCATGACCAGCTTCGGAAGCTTGGTCGTCCCCGACGTTGAAAAGAGTACTGCGAGATCGTCGGGCGCGCTGACGCTCTGCGCCGCCTCACCGTCGGAAAGATCAGACAGGCTGAAACGAACGACCTTGCGGCCGAGAATGGTGTCGGGCTGCAGTTCTTCCCACCCGAGAAGTGCAATCCGGCTGAGATCAGGAACGCTATCAGGATTGACATCCTGTAGCAGCGACAGGAAATCGATCTTGCGGAACTGCGCATCGAGAACCAGCATCGATGCGCCTGAGCGGCTCAAAATGTGCTGCAGTTCGGTGCCGCGGTAACGCGTATTCACCGCGACGATCCCGACGCCGACTCTGCTAGCCCCGTAGAGCAAGGCAATCCACTCAAGCCGGTTGACGAGCCAGACCGCAACGCGGTCGCCATTTGTCAGTCCCTGTGCAGTGAGCCAAGCCGCGACACGACGGCTCAACCGTTCGAGTTCTGCATAGCTCACAGTCTGCCCGTCGCTGGTTACCAAAGCCAGTGAATCAGGGACTTCGCTTGCGCGACGGTCAAGAAGTGCAGAGAGGGTCTCGGAATCCTCCATCAATAGAGCTCCTTCAATTTCTCACGCAGCTGCGAATTGCCTTGGAGCTCTTCGGGAACCCCGCTCCAGATCAATTCGCCAGCCTTCATCACGATCACTCGATCCGACATCTTGAGTGCTTCGAAGACGTTCTGCTCGACGAGTAATATCGACATACCCGTCGACTGTTGCAGTTCACGCACCGGCTGCATGAGATCCTCAAACAGCTTCGGTGCAAGCCCGATGGACGGCTCGTCCATCAGCAAACACCGGGGCCGGCTAAGCAGGGCGCGGCCGATTGACACCATCTGCTGCTGCCCCCCTGACAGAGTACCAGCAGGTCGTTCGTAGAACTTTTTGATGTCTGGCAAAGTGCTCAGAACCCACTCAAGCCGCTCCGGCCGCTCGGCTTCGGGTACGCCAGCCGACCACATTCCCAGTCGAAAGTTCTCGGCAACCGTTAGTGCAGGGAAAATCCCGCGGCCTTCGGGAATGAGAGAGATACCAGCCTGCACCATTTGCCGCGGATCGGTGGCTGCGACCGGCTGGCCATCCAGAAATATCTCTCCACTCCGCCGCGGGACAAGCCCGAACAGCGACTTGAGGAGCGTGGATTTGCCCGCACCGTTATGCCCGAGCAGGCACAGAACCTCGCCTGCCCGCAACTCAAAGCTCACCTCGCGCAGAACCGGACGTTCATCGTATCCAACGACCAGATCGCTGGCCCCAAGAAGATTACTCATGACTGACCTCCGCCGAAATAGATCTCAATCAGCTTCGGATCCTCCAGAATTTTGCTGGGTTCGCCTTCGGCAATGACACGGCCCTGATCAAGAAAAGCAATCCGATCAGATATCGCGGTGATGATGTCCAGGTTGTGCTCAATGATGCAGACTGAGATCCCTCGCTGAACCTGGTTGCGCAACAGATCCTGAAACAATTCGTACGATGGCGGGTCGAGTCCGGCGGCCGGCTCATCGAGGAGCCACAGTCGCGCGTCCGTCGCCATGATCCGCGCCAGACTGAGAAACTTGCGTTCAGCATATGATAGGCTGCCTGCCAGACTTCCAGCCTTCGCACTCAGGCCCGTCTCTTTCAGAATTGCCGCCGTTCGTTCGCGTCGCGCATTGTTCGCCTGCCTGCCAGCAGGCTGCCAGAACCAAGAGCGCGGCTCCATCGCGGCCAGCACGTTGTCCTCGACGCTCATATGCATGAAAAGACGTAGATCTTGAAAGGTGCGCATTACGCCCATCCGAGCAATCTTCCAAGGTGGATGCCCCACCAAGGAATGCCCTTCGAACTGTACCGTCCCGGTATCGGGCTTGATGTGCCCGGTTATCGTGTTGAACAGTGTCGTCTTGCCCGCGCCATTTGGTCCCACAAGACTGGTTATGATCCCAGTGTGCAAATCCAGCGTGATGTCTTGGATTGCCTGGAGGCCTCCGAAACTTTTGCTGAGGTTGGATATTCGCAGAGCTTTGCCTGCTGCCTCGGATGAAGCCTGCGCCGGGGATATGGCCGTCGTCACAACATTCTCCGCTTCCTTCGAACCGTAACGCATTATTTCTCGTCCCTTTTACTGCGACTGCGCCCGACAATTCCGCCCGGCCGAAAGATCATCATCAGGATCATTGCCAAGCCGTACAGGATCTGCTGGATCGAACCGATTTCTGTTGGCGGCAGGAACGGAACATAGCTCAGCGCGTTCGGCAGCATGGTAAGCAATGCCGCCCCAACAATGGGTCCAAACATGGTGCCCGTGCCACCGATGATGACCATCGCCATAACCAGCACCGAGGTGTCGAGCGTAAAGCTCTGCACATTGATAAAGCTGAGATAGAAGGCGTAGACGACCCCCGCCACGGCCGCGAGTCCCGAGGACAGTGCCGCCGCCAGCGTTTTGATTCGTGCCACGTTCTTGCCGAGCGCAAGGGCAGCGGATTCATTATCCCGCACAGCCATCAAGCTGCGACCGAAACTGCCACGCACCACCAGCCCGATGATCACAGTGATCACCGCCATGCAACCGAGCGCGAGTAGGAAAAACTCCATGGGGGTCGAGATCGTTCCGAAAAATACCTCGGGGAGCGGGATGTTGACGATGCCGCCAAGGCCGCCCGTGAAGCTCTTCCATTCGGAGAACACCGTGACGCAGAGGATCTGGATCGCCAGCGAGATGACCACAAAATACTCATCTCGGACGCGTAGCGCAGGGAGCGCAATAATCAACGAGAGGATCCCCGCTGTCAGCACACTCGCTATCAGGACGACGACCAGGGACGCGCTGAGGTTCATCGCGACGAAAGTCGCAACATAAGCCCCAATCCCAAAGAACGCCGCGTGCGCCAAGGTGAACACACCTGCATAGCCGATCAATACGTTAAGGGTTAACGCAAGGATACCGTAGATGCAGATGAAGACCCCAATATTCAAAAGATAAACTGACATGCTTGCCCCTTAATGTGTCGAAGCGAGACGGAAGAGGCCGGCTGGCCTGAAAATCAAGAAAACGAGAAGGAACGCGAATGCCACCGCCTCGCTCCACTGTGTATCCAACTGCCACAACACGAGATTCTCGGCCACGCCGATCGCTAACGCGATACAGGCTGCCCCCCAGATGCTGCCAATGCCACCGGCGATAGTCGCCACCAGGCTGATCAGCATGATGTGCAGTCCGATCGAGGGATTGAGACCGCTCGTTGCACCGGTGAAGATTGCCGCCGGGACGACGAGCGCAGAGCCCAAGACAAAGGCGTAGGCCGACAGTCGGCGTGTACTCAACCCAAACGTCCTGACAAGTTCAGGGTTCTGGCTGAGTGCGCGCAGTGCGATGCCAAAATGCGTGCGCGTGAGGATCAAGTGAAGGCCAGTCAGCACGATGGCCGAACAGGCGACCACAATGCCGAACAACGGCGCCATAAACAGCCCCGAGAGGACCTCCACCGCATTGCTGAGAGACGTCTCGATTGCAACGAACCCGCGACCGAAGATCATTGCTATCGCGTTCTGTACAACGATGACCACACCAAACGAAGCAACGAAGACCGTGAAATATGAACCTTCGTGCCGCTGGATGGGGACATAAATGAGGAAGTTCACCAGCAGGCCGGCCACGACTGCCGCCGACACTGCTGCAATTGATGCGATGCCCCAGTGCAAACTGAGATCATCGATAGCGAACTTGAACACATAGGCGGCGATAACGAAGATTGCCCCGTGAGCAAAGTGAAATATCCGGGTCGACCCGAAAATAAGGGCGAACCCGATGGCAGTCAGCGCGTAAATAGTACCAGTCTGAATGCCATTAACAAGAAGCTGTAGCAGAACCATCAAAGTCTCCCGTTCGCCCAAATTCCGAAGATCTCGTGCCTGAAATCAAGGTTTTCCGATTTTCAGCACCTTGCCGCCCGAACCATTGACTTCCATGATCTGGATAGGAGCGATCAACGTCCCTTTTTCATCGAATGACACCGACCCGCCGACAAGATTGAAGGACTCCGTCTCGCGCCGTAGCTCGAGGAGATTTTCACCGGTGATCGGCTTACCCTGGGACTGAAGCTCTTTTCCGAGCATCGCAAAGAGCATAGCCGCGTTGTAATAATTCGTCGCGTAAACGGTTGGGACCTTGCCATAGGCGGCTTTGAAATCATCGACGAAGCGGCGAGTAAAGGCGTCCTCTGCTTCGAAATCAATCGCCTGAGTCGCGTAGAGCGCACCCTCTGCCTCGGGCAAAGCCTGAACGGTCGGGGTCGAAAAAGCCGAATAGCTTGCAAATCGCGCAGTCACGCCATTCTGGCGTAGCTGTTTGATGATCTGAACCTGCTGGCCCCCGTAGGACGCCAGGAAAACAACATCCGGGTCATCGTTGCGAATTTTTGCCGCAAGTCCCCCGAACTGCTGGGCCGTTGCCGGAATGGAATATTTATTGACCAGACTGGCTCCGAGCTCCGGAAGCTGCTCTTGGAGCACTTCAAGAACGCCCTCGCCCAGCGGGTCGTCAACATAGACCAGAGTGAATTTTTTGTAATCCTGCTCCTCGACCATATACGGTAGCAAGCTGCGCATCTCGGTGTTGGCCAGCGGAATCACGTTCCAGAAATATTCACCCAGCTTGGCAAGATCCGGCCCTACACCACCGCCATTCACCACAACTGTCTTCGAACGGTTGGCAATCGGCGCAATCGCCTTGGACGGCCCCGTGAACGCCGACATCACGTATGGAACGTTATTGACGCTGACGAGCTTGTTCATAGCCAGAACCGCCTGTTGGGGCAGAGCCTGACTATCCTCATAGAGAATACGCATACCGCCTTGCAACATCTGGTCATCCCTGATGTGATCTTCAGCCAAGCGCAAGCTGGACTGGAAAATCTCACCGTAGATTGCGTTGGGGCCGCTCAGCGGAAAGACGGCGCCGATCGAAATTTCCTCCGCCTGCGCAGGCGCGGTAGTCGCCGCCGCCAGCCCGAGAATAAGAGATACACCGATCCCCTTGAAGTAGTTTGACATTCTTCACCTCCCTTGTTGAAGCCATTCGCCACTGTGGATGTCCACAGCCAAGACACTCGTTTCTGAATGCCGCGCCCTGACTAGCCTTATTCAGGCTTGCAGCCCCTTTCGGATGACCTTGAATTCGATCTTCTTAGTACAACCTGCACACAGAAGTCAAGATGTTGTCAGGCCATATATGTACATTCATTTTAAATTGAATAGGACAAATTTTTCAGCAATGTCGAGGACAGCAACGATAACGCTCTCTCTGGAAGAGACATCGCTCCGTTCAGCGCGGAGATCATCAACTTTCCAGCTCGCTGGAAGTCGACCGGGAGACCCTAAAAGGGGCGACTGGTACAACACCGAGCGCCTGCACAGTGCCATCGGATACGTCACGCCACAAATAACAGAGGAGGCATATCACGAGAACTTGAACCTAGATGAAAAAGCAGCCTAGCTATTGAACCAAATCATCTCCGGCAAACCCGGGGCGGTTCAGTTCGAACGCGCTTGTGTCGACAAATGTGTTATATGGCGCAAATCAGAAGAGGCGACACAAACATGACCGAGCAAGACACTACCGAATCCATCACTCGCTACCAGGAAATCATCAACGCGATCCTGAATGATGTGAAGCAGGGTGTATATGCTGTAGGCGATCGTCTGCCAACTGAGTATGAATTTTGCCGAAAGTTTGAGGCCAGCCGCCAGACAGTGCGCGAGGCGCTGCGTCGCCTCCAGGAAATGGGGCATATTGCCCGCAAGCAAGGATCTGGCTCAATCCTCATCAGTCGTCGAATTGATCGCCTATTCCAAAACTCCATCACTTCGCTGGACGAGCTTATACAATACGCAAGTACGACCAAGCTCGAAATACTGTCGATTGATCGTATAGTAGTCGGTGCGCAAGAGGCTGAGGAGTTGGGCTGCCAGCCGGCAGACCAATGGTTTCGGATTAGCGCCGTGCGTCGGCGCGAAGAGGAGGATCAGCTGATCGGCTACACGGAGATTTACGTGGACGTATCCTTCGATGAGGTGGTCAGGAACATAGGAGCAGTGCAGACGGCGGTATATGAAATGATCGAAGAAACCCAAGGCGTGAAGATCACCGAAGTCATCCAAAGCATTGAGGCGGTTCCGGCAAGTCTCAACATCGCTTCGCGGCTCAGCATAGAGCCTGGCTCGGCGGTGCTGTTGTTCCGTCGGAGTTATTTCTCCGAAGAGCGGCGCTTGGTGCAGATCGCCAGGAGCTGGCACCCGGGCGAACATCTCAAATACGAGATTATCTTGCGCCGTAAATGACCACAGCGCGTCGCCGCGTACGTGCTGTTTTGCCGACATTCGACCCGCCACGCCGCCCCTCTTATTCGTCTCGGCACGCGCGCCCTGCGCTGATTCGTTCCGGCAAAGCCCGGCGGAGCGCCGATCCGCCCGAACGCGGGCTGGATGGAGCGCGCTACAAACCGGATTGTCATGGCGGAGACGAATCGCCGACCTCGCTGCACACAGGACCCGCGACAGCGGCAGAGACAGCTTGACCAACATCATCAGGCCGCAACTTTCCCACCCGCCGATTCCAAATTGTCCGCTCCATAGCCATTGACGTCTATCCTTCCTGTGATATATTTGTCCGTACATACATAGGGGAGAATATGACAATCGAAGGCAAGATTGGCCGGACAATAGCGGCCCGCATTGGTCGATACCTCGAGGATTTCGAAGTCGGCGACATTTATGAGCATCGTCCGGGCCGTACGGTCACGGAGGCAGACAACATCCAGTTCAGTCTGCTGACGATGAACCGCCATCCCATGCATTGCGATGCCGCCTTTGCTGCGAAATCAGAATTTTCACAGCCACTGGTCAATTCGGGGCTAACCTTGGCAATTGTACTTGGGATGACCGTCGATGACGTCAGTTACCATGCTGTTGCCAATCTGGGCTGGAGCGAGATCAAGTTGGTGGCGCCGGTCTTTCCAGGAGACACGATCTATGCCCGGTCGCGGGTGGTGGACATTCGCGAATCGAAGTCGCGCCCAACCCAAGGCATCGTCACCACGGCGACTGAAGGCTACAAGGCGGACGGGACAGTGTTTATGCGCTTCGAACGCATGAGCTTGGTGCCAAAGCGCGGCTTCGGAGTTGGCGAATGACCGATCGTTCGAACCCCGAAGGTGCAGTGAACAACATGCCTGCGCCCGAAGCCCTTTCGCCACTCGGCCTCGCGCTTAACGGCTGCGCGCCGAGAATTGCGCTGTAACTCGTCTTAAATAGGAACACTCTATGATGACCGCAGATTCGACCCACAAGGCTGAGGAGACCATCTCCCTAAAGCTCGCGAACTTCACTTCAGGCCTCTCCAAAGATTCAATGCCCGTGGCCACGCGCGACAGGGCACGCCACCTTATCCTAGATGGGGTTGGGATCGCGCTTGCAGCTACACAATTCGACTTCTCCCACCGTACGCTCGCTGCGCTGCGGGAATTCGGGGATGGAAACGTCGACGTGTTTGGCTACGGTGCGCGCCTCCCTCTGCGCGACGCTGTCATGATGAATGGCTTTCTCATCCACGGCCTCGATTACGACGATACCCACACTCGTGGCGTCATCCATGCCACGGCGAGCTGCTTCCCGACGGCCCTCGGCATGGCCGTGACGACAGGAGCGTCTGGAAGCGAACTTCTCACGGCTTATATCGCGGGAATGGAGGCCGCAACGCGGCTCGCTTCGGTGGCGAAGGGTGGCTTTCATCAGACAGGTTTCCACCCGACCGGGCTGATCGGTGCATTTGCCTGTGCCCTGATTGCGGGCAAGCTGAAGGGGCTAACGCCGAAACAACTTGCTTCTGCGCAAGGGATCACGTTGTCCTTGGCCTCCGGCAGCTTGGAGTTTCTGCAGGACGGCGCCTGGACTAAGCGACTTCATCCCGGCTGGGCAGGCGCTGCCGGCATCACCGCAGCAGCTCTGGCGCGTAACGGTTTCTTTGGCCCCAAGGCAGCCTATGAAGGTCGTTTCGGCCTTTATGCCAGTCACTTGGGTGCACTGGCGGACGCATGTGACCTGAACCTTGCTACAGAAGGGCTCGGCGACGCGTGGGAGGTCACGCAAGTCGCTGTAAAGCCGCTGCCAGCCTGCCATTTCACGCATTCTTGTGCCGACGCCGCTATGGCTCTTCGTGCCGAGCACGCTCTCACTGCTGACCAGATCGACAGTGTCCGGGCGTTAATCCCCGCTGAGGTCGTGAAGACGGTCTGCGAGCCCGTCCAGCACAAGAAGAGACCCCAAAACAGTTACGATGCGCAGTTCTCAATACCATTTGCCGTGGCCACAGGCCTCGTTCATGGCCGCTTCGGTCTCGCCGAGCTCGAACCCGAAGCGCTTGCAAACCCCCAAACGCTAAGTTTGGCAGAGAAAGTCGACTACGAAATCGATCCGAACTCCGCCTTTCCGAAATACTATTCGGGCGAGGTAATCGTGAAGTTGAAGGACGGACGCGAACTCCGACACCGCGAGCATATGAACCGCGGCTCCTCTGACCTTCCGCTATCGGAAGAAGCGATCATCGCAAAGTTCATGGAAAACGCCACGACGGCATTGTCGGTTGAGGCTGCGCAGCGAGTGCAGCAAGCAGTGCTTGGAATGGATGGCGACCATACCGCGCACGAGTTGTCGGCCATTCTGGCTGGTCGTCACTGAGAAAAGGTACAGCATAATGAATGACAAGACGGACGAACAAGAAATTTTGATGCTCGACATGATCGACCGCTTCCTCAAGAAGGAAGTGGAGCCCTACGCCCACAAGCTCGAACACGACGATACCTATCCTGAGGAAATCGTGGAAAAGATGAAAGAGATGGGGCTGTTCGGCTGCATCATCAAAGAGGAATATGGTGGGCTTGGCTTGTCCACAACCACCTATGCGCGGATCATCGAGCGCATCTCGCGGATTTGGATGTCGCTGTCCGGCATTGTCAACTCGCATTTGATCATGGCCTCTGCGGTGCAGCGGGCTGGCACGGAAGCACAGAAAGCCGAATTCCTGCCACGCTTTGCCTCGGGCGAGCTTAGAGGCGGAGTCGGTCTTACCGAACCCAATTGCGGCACGGACCTTCAAGCGATCCGCACCACTGCGAAGCGAGAGGGCGATGAGTATGTTGTGAATGGGGCAAAGACCTGGATCACCAACTCCATGTACGGCAATTGCCTGGCCCTGCTGGTAAAGACCGATCCCAAGGTCGAGCCGCACCATCGCGGCATGAGCCTGCTTATTGCAGAGAAGGGACCAGGCTTCAAAGTAGCACGCAAGCTGGAGAAGCTGGGCTATCGCGGCATCGACACCTGCGAGCTCGTCTTCGAGGATTACCGGGTTCCCGCGGATCGGCTGATCGGCGGCCAGGAGGGTCGCGGCCTGCAACAAATTCTTTCCGGGCTTGAACTCGGGCGCATCAACGTCGCTGCGCGCGGCGTGGGTGTGGCACGCGCGGCATTGGAAGATAGCCTGGCCTATGCGCAGGTGCGCACCACATTTGGCAAGCCCATCTGCGAGCATCAGGCGATCCAACTTATGCTGGCAGAAATGGCGACCCGCGTCGAGGCGTCAAAGCTTCTCGTCGAGAATGCGGCACGCGCATACGACAAAGGCGAGCGCTGTGACATGGAGGCGGGGATGGCGAAATACTTTGCCACGGAAGCCGCGCTAAAAAACGCCACCGAAGCTCTGCGTATTCACGGCGGCTACGGATATTCCAAAGAATACAACGTCGAGCGCTACTATCGCGACGCACCGCTGCTGATCATTGGCGAAGGCACGAACGAGTTGCAACGCATTATCATCGCTCGCCAACTCGTCGAAAGGAACCCGGTATGAGCCTACCTCTTGAAGGCGTTCGCATCGTTGCGGTCGAGCAATACGGGGCAGGACCTTTCGGCACCCAGCACCTCGCCGATTTAGGTGCCGAAGTGATCAAGATCGAGAACCCCGCCGATAACGGTGATGTGGGACGTTCGGTTGGCCCCTATTTCTTTGAGCCGGGCGATAGTCACTTTTACCAATCCTTCAACCGAAACAAAAAAAGCGTGACGATCGACCTGAAGAGCAGCGAGGGGCAGGCAAAAATCCGGGAACTCATTGCCGGGTCAGATGCTGTTTTCAACAATCTCAGAGGCGATCTGCCGGAGAAGTTGGGTCTTACTTATGACTCGCTGAAGGATATCAACGCCGCGATTGTATGCTGCCATTTGTCGGCTTATGGCCGCGAGGGTCCGCGCAAGGCCTGGCCGGGTTACGACTACCTCATGCAAGCCGAAGCAGGCTACCTGTCGTTAACCGGAGAGCCGGGCGGGCCACCCGCACGGTTTGGCCTCTCGATCATCGACATGATGACAGGCACCACGGCTGCGATGGCGCTACTTGCGGCGCTCGTGTCAGCGCGTGCGACCGGTAAGGGTCACGACATTGATACCAGCCTTTTCGACGTGGCGATCCACAATCTCAGCTATCTCGGCACTTGGTATCTGAACGACGACATCGTGACGGATCGTGCAGCACGCTCGGCGCATCCGTCGCTGACGCCAAGCCAGCTATACAAGACCAAGGATGGCTGGATATTCGTCATGTGCAACAAGGAGAAGTTCTGGCCAATTTTCGCCACGCTGCTCGGACGGCCCGAATGGGCCAACGATCCCCGTTTCTGCGATTTCAAGTCCAGACTCGCCAATCGCGACGAGCTCACGCGCGAGCTCGATACCGTACTTTCGGAGAAGACAACTGCGGAATGGATCGAGACCCTGGCCGGCCAAGTGCCTGTTGCACCTGTCAATGACGTGGCGCAGGCGCTCGACAGCAAGTTCGCCAGAGAACGGGGGCTGGTCGTGGAGACCCCCCACCCGGTGCGCGACAAAATCCGCACTCTAGCCTGCCCCGTGCGCTGGCCTGGTGAGACTTTGCCACTTCGTTCCGCACCCCGGATCGGTGCTGACAATCATGACGTTCTTGGGAAGCTTGATTGAGAACACTCATCTCCGAACGTATTCGCAATTTGGACTCGTTGAACGAATTTGGATGTGTTGATCCAAAAGCGGCGTACATATTCGTTAGCGGGCCTGTTCAGCGAGTCGACACGACCCTCATCAACAAGAAGGTGACGGGATATCTTAGGCATCGAGCTTCGTAGGGCCAATTTTTTGCATCTCCGCAAGTCCGCTTGGCCTAAGCAGCTTTAAGGAACCACATGACAATTCCACGCAGCTATCTTTTTGTGCCCGGCGACCGCCCGGACCGCTTCGACAAGGCGGTTGCGACAAGTGCCGACTTCGTGGTGCTTGATCTCGAAGACGCGGTGCTTCCCAAGGGGAAGACCAGCGCGCGCGAGGCAATCCGCAACTGGCTTTCCAAGGGCGGCCGCGCCGCGGTCCGGATCAACGGCATCGGAACGGAATGGCACGAGGAAGATAAAGCGTTGCTGGCCACTCCGGGCGTTGCTGCGGTAATTCTACCTAAAGCGGAAGAGCCTGCAGCACTCGCCACGTTCGCCGCCGCTTTGCCTCAGGGTCTGCCCTTGGTGCCACTAATCGAGAGCGCACTCGGAATTTGGAATGCACGGGAGTTGGCCAGTGTCCACGGAGTGATGCAACTTGCCTTCGGATCGGTTGATTTCCAGCTCGATACGGGCATCGAAACCGAGGGCGAGGCTCTGCTCTATGCCCGTTCCCGCCTGGTTCTCGCCTCAGCGATTGCCCGTATCGCGCCGCCAGTTGACGGTGTGACGATCGCTTTGGACGATGAAGAGCAGTTGCGCGCCGATATCAAGGCTGCGCGCTCCTTGGGTTTTGGCGGAAAGCTGTGCATCCATCCAAATCAAGTCTTGGCGGTGCACGAAGGCTTTGCACCCGATGACGCGACGCTCGCCTGGGCACGGGCAGTCGTGGCGGCTGCGCGGACAAGTGATGCGGGTGCAGTGCGCCTTGATGGCAAACTCATCGACCGCCCGATCGTGGAGCGGGCGCAAAGAGTCCTTGAAAACGCTCGGCTGTTGATTTCCATTGAGAACTGATGGAGTGGATGCCCCTCCCGAAGCATCGTAATGTGCCAAAGTGATGTTTGCAAAAACGTCACTGAAAGTGAGAAAGCATCCATGAAGGAAGTTAGCATTGTCGGCCTGGACCTTGCAAAGCGGGTGTTTCAGGCTCACGGAGCCAGTGCGGATGGCGGTGTCGTATTCCGCCGGAAACTGTCACGCGCCCAAGTCTTGGCCTTTGTGGCTTGGCACTTAATGATGAGACTGTCATCCCAACAATCTCATATGTTTAGAGCGGTGCCTATTTTGAGAACGGGCAGTTAATTTGATAATCAGACTTGGATTGAGACCGGTAATTTTACTGGGGTTAGGCGGCGCGCAGGAGAGGCGGTTTTGGTCTGAATAGCGGCGGCACATTCGCTTCAGGCTGTCGAAAAGGTGCCCGCAATCGATCGCGAAGTTCACCATTTGCCTCCGCAGTTCGTACCTGCATGAGCATACTTGCGCCGTGGAGCGACCACCGCATCTGCTGCTTCTTCACCATCCGCTTGCCGACGAGGGAATTCACTGCCGACTCGGCGAGGGTCGTGGCAACGCGGAGCCCGGCTCGGTGGCGCTTTCCATAGTCAATAATCGAACCACGGTTCGAGCGGATATAGGTCAGGAGTTGCACGCCGAGGCTGTGCAGTCGTGCCATCGAGAACTCGCTTACCTGCCGTGATCCCTGCAGCTTCGCCAGGAGCCGCTCCAAGTCCCGGATCGCGCGATCCACACGGCCGTGCCACAAGCGCCATTTCACGGCTCTGATATCTCGGTCGATGGTTGGAAGCGCTTCAATGGGGCTGGGCTGCGATCGCGCGATGTGATCGGCAATCTGCTGCATGGGCTGGATCTTCATGGCGATGTGGAACCAGTCGATGATGTGGGTTGTCGGCTTCGGCATGGCGCGGGGCACCCGCTTGAGAACTTCTGCGCCGTCCGAAATCACCGTCACATCGCCAAAGCCGCGATATCCGACTCCTTCAAGCGCGTGGAGCGCGCGATCGCGAATTGCTTGCTGGGCTGTGCTGCCGGTGACGAAATAGCGGCCACCTGGTTCGCCTCGTCCTCCGCGGCCGCATCGGGCAATGACGAGCTCGAAGTTTCGCGCTGCATTGGGCTCAGCGCTGCGAACATGAGCGGTATCGATGCTGATGACGAATTCCTTGCGGCGATCGCCGGGGAGTTTCATCTCAAGCTGGCGACGGTCATCCGCTTGAGCTCTCGCCTTCCATGTTTCCCGTACAATCTGGTCGTCGAGTCGTTCGCCGATCCTGATGGTCCGCTTGCGTACGGTCGCGTACGTCTCGGTGGGTTCAATTGGCAGGAACTCGGCCAGCACCTTGGCTGCCTGCCGATAGGGCATCATGCTTCCCAAACGGGCAGTCAGCTCCATCAGTTCGGACGTCGCTCGATCGGGGCAGATTTCCTTCAGCGGCGCGAAGACGCCGTCCATGCCCGGATGGCAATCCTGGCACAGCATCCAGCGAGGATTACGGACCTCCACCGTGCCGAAGACGGTTCGGATCCGCCGTGATGTGTAGTCCTTGACCGGCCGGAACGTGTGGCAGTCCGGGCAGACCCGACGGAAGAGGGAGTAGGTCTCCGCCTCATGGGCTACGACTGCGCTTTGCAGCGCCGTCACAATTGTCTTGCCGTCCTCAATTGACAGGCCAATGTCGCCGTCAAACAGACGTTCCCAACCCTTGTCGATACGAACCGCCTTCCGGCAAACGTCGCCGAACTCGTTCTTCCCCTCGATCGTGATCGTCCATTGCACCGCCATCGCTGCTTCTCCGAACAAAGCGATGCTGATAGACTGCACTGACCTAACAAACGGTTTCCGACCCCAGAGAAATTACCGGTCTCGCATCGAGCGTCCACAGTTCGTTGAGCCCTATGTCGTAGTAGTGGACCTTGTAGCTCGCCGCCGTCAGCAAGGCCTCGAAGGTGCCCAGATCCTCGAAATGAACGTGGCGGATCGCGACAGCGGTTTTGAGCATGGGCGGTTTCTAGCTTTTGATTTTGAGATAAGCGTACTCATTGAATAGAAACTATCGGGCCCATCTAGAAGGTCCGGTTTTCATGTGCGAGCAACCCGAACCATATTGGTCGCTCCCGGTGTACCGAAGGGCACACCGGCGACGATGATGAGGGGGTCTCCCGCCTCGACAATGCCCCCAGCGCGGCTGATTCTGCAGGCACGGTCTGCCATGTCTTCAATTCACTGGCATCGTCGGTGACGATGGAGTGGACACCCGAGACCAACGCTAGGTGCCGGGCAGCGCCGACATTCGGGGTCAAGGCAATGAGCGGGGTATGTGGGCGCTCGCGGGCAATGTGAAGTCCAGTGGCTCCGGAGGCCGTCCACGCGACGATGGCCCCTGGATCGATCGTCTCGGCTATCGAACGCGCAGCGACGGCGATGGCGTCCGCACCTGTCGCCACCGGTTGGGCGCGCTGGCCGTTGACGATGGTGCGATAGTCGTTGTCACATTCGATCTCCTCGGCGATCCGGCTCATAGTCGCCACCGCCTCAGCAGGATACTTGCCGGTGGCGCTCTCAGCGGAAAGCATGATGGCATCGGCGCCTTCGAAGACGGCTGTGGCGACGTTCGACACTTCGGCGCGCGTCGGCACCGGCGAGGCGATCATGGATTCCAACATCTGCGTAGCCACTACCACGGGCTTACCCCTGCGTCTGGCGCTGCGGATAATCAGCTTCTGAATGCTGGGCATCTTCTCGAGCGGCATCTCAACCCCGAGGTCGCCGCGGGCCACCATGAGCGCGTCCGAGGCATGGATAATCTCCTCAAGGCGCGCGACGGCTTGAGGTTTCTCTATCTTCGCCATGACGAGCGCGCGGCCCTGCATCGCTTCGCGCACCTCGGCGATGTCTTCCGACCGCTGCACAAAGGACAGAGCAATCCAGTCCACACCGGTGCCAACGGCGGCCTCAAGGTCGCAGCGGTCCTTCTCGGTCATGGCAGAGATACGGATGGGACGGCCCGACCGGCTCTCCACGTCGCGTATGGCCGCAACCCGCTCCGCCAGATCGTCCTTGGACGTATGACTCATGTTGATCCGGAACGCATTCGCACCGACCGCATGCATCCGGGCGATCATGGCAGGATCGCTGGATGCTGGACCGAGTGTAGCCAGGATCTTGACGCACCGCCTCCGCCTCATATGCGCCCCCCATCGGGATCAATAACTATGGCGCGAAAGTCATTGACATTGGTGAACGTCGGCCCAGTGCGCAACGCATCTCCAAGCGCACGAAGTATCAATCGGGCGAGACCGACTATAGTGGCCGCATCTCGAAGATCGGTGATGTGGGCGTGCGAACCGCGCTCTACGAGGCGGCCCACGTTATTTTGACCCGGCCGGTCAAAGGCTCGGATCTTAAGACTTGGGCGCTAGCGATCGCCAGACGTGCGGGTCCGAGAAAGGCGCGAGTTGCGCTGGCTCGCAAGCTGGCGGTGGTGTTGCACCGCATGCTCAGCGATAAAACCAACTTCATACCTCGCAAGGCAGCGCCAGACATGGCCGCCTGAGCCGCAAGGAGACAGCAAGACAGCCTTCGAGGGCACGACCATCAGCCCTCGAGCAAGGTCCCTTCGCCGGGACGGTGGATGGGTTAGGCCGTAGCACCGGGAGCAGCACTTAGTGACTGCGCCCCCTCAGATTGGCCAGCCGGTCCTCAGCAGACCCCATAGAGCAGCGGCAAAGCGTCGACTGCGGACAGAAGCAAGCACTCGGCGAGGGATTAAGCTCAAAAGGGATTGACTCGCGGCGGCCCGTTACAGAAGCCCGGTGCTGTCGACCAGAACGTGAATGGGCCCGTCGGCCGCATACGGTCGGTCGTTGTCTCTGGCCGATGGTTTCCAGGTTCTGGCCCTCCTGCTCAGCGTGGTGTGATCGGGCACAGGCAGATCTAATGCCATCATATCAAGCACCGAACGCAAAAGCCCTTCGCTCTGCCGCAACCGTAATCCGAATACCATGCCCAGCATCAGCGTCGTTTCGATCGTCAGATCAGAGTAACGCGGCTGGCCTCCCCTCGTCTTGCGTCGTGGGGCAGCCCAGCCGCTAAGCGCTTCCGGCGTTATCCAAAGGGTCAAACTACCGCGGCGGCGAACCCGCCTCGTACTCCGCCCAGTTCGTCACTTTGAACTTCATCTTGCCGATGA